>Ga0307414_10000203_pt1 | contig 39859 bp, 30 predicted proteins | sample DK1Ometagenome_FD_203804 | JGI IMG/M metagenome (GOLD analysis project Ga0307414, IMG submission 203804) | Maize rhizosphere microbial communities from greenhouse at UC Davis, California, United States - DK15-O-3 | ecosystem: Host-associated > Plants > Roots > Rhizosphere > Soil | place: USA... | reverse complement strand
CGAATTCAGGACCGTGCCAAAGCCGAGATCATATTCACCGACGATATTGGTCAGGCTGATCTTGGTGCTGACGTTCTCGCGATCCTGGCCATTGAGGCCGACCCCGGCGCGCGACTGGGTATACTGGCCGAGCGGGATGTCCTCGCTCGGGATGCCGATCGTTTTATCGGTCTGATTGACATACATCGCCGTCAGCGAGAGGCGATCGGTTGGCTTGAACAGCACGGTGCCGCGAAAGCCGGTGCTGGTGGCTGTACCGACATGACGCTCGTCTCGCAGCGCAAGGCCAGGTACGATCGCCTGCACCCCGAGGAGTGTCGCACTCGGCCGACTGCCAGCGGCGTTTTTGTAATAGCCTTCGTCGGAAAAGCGATAGGCGACGACGCGGACGCCCAATTTGTCTTCGATCAGTGGCGCGTTAGCCGCGGCCTGCAGCTTGTAATTGCTGCCGCCGAAGCGCGCCGTGTTCGAATATTCGCCGGAAGCCTCGCCCTCAACGCGACTGAGGTTGGGCGCCTTGGGAACGACACGGATGGTGCCGCCCATCGTGCCCGAGCCATAGAGCGTGCCCTGGGGGCCGCGCAGCACTTCGATCTGCTGGATATCGACGAGCTTGATGTCGCTATTACCAGCCTGATTGCCGTTGACGGCCGAACCGAGGCCGCTGACAGGGGTTTCGCCGAAATAGGTCCCGACCGGCGAGTTTGTGTCGATCTGCGAGCCCTGGCCAATGCCGCGGATGGTGATGGTGTTCGATCCCGTGCCGCGCTCCTGATAGCTCACGCCTGGCAGGCCCGCGAGATAATCGTCAGCTCCGCCAAGGTGGCGGGTTGCGATATCTTCGGCGCTGACAACCGAGATCGCCGCCGGTGTTGTTTGGATATTGGTCGAGCGCTTGGTCGCGGTGACGATAATTTCGGACACCGTATCTGCAGGATCAGCTTGGCTGGTCGTGGCGGTAGGCGCGGCCGCGGACCCCGAAGAAGACGTCCTAACGCGTTCGCCGTTTCCCACCTTGACGATCGCGACGGCGCCCGAGCCGTCGATCCGTGCTACAAAGCCGGTGCGCGCAAGAATTGCATCGAGGGCTGCTTGCGGTGTTGCCGTTCCTCGGAAGCCCCGCGAACGCAGTCCCTGGACATCGTCCACCTTGTAGATGATCGGCTTTCCCGATTGGCGTCCGAACATGTCCAACGCCGAGCGCAGGCTACCCGCCGGAATGCTGTACGCTTGCTTCTGCGCTTGTGCATGCGCCGGCACGGCCAACGCTACCATGCAAACGCCCGCCGCGAGCACGCCCAATTCATATTTCCGCATCAGAGCCCCCCTTGATCTGGCCGAAGAACACAGCCTTCCGGGAGTTAGACAGCCGAGCCGCCGATCGATGTAATCAAAAAGTCATTTTCTCGTCCGCAGTGATTGGCGCTTACAAAGTTTGCAAGTCGCCAACCGCGATTAAAAGCGGCGCCGCATTAGTTGCTAATCCGGACTTCGGTCGAGGTCTCCACCACTTTCAGGCCATAAGCGTCGCGCAGGAGCCGTGCAAAGGCGCCAGGGTCGTTCGACGGGAACATGCCGCCGATGCGCAGCGTGGCGGCTTGGCGGTCCGTGATGATGAGCTTCTTGCTATTGTAGCGGTTAAATTCGGCGGCGATTTCGCCGAGGTTGGACTGGTCGAAACTCAGCATGCCCTGGCGCCATGCGAGGGTGTCCTCGACATCCTGCTCGGAGCGCGCGGCAACCAGCGTTGCGGGACCGCGCGAGATCGCCACGTCGCCGCCCACGATCACTGACGAACGCACCGCTTCGCCGTTTTGAATATCCTCGACCCGAACACGGCCCTCGAGCACCGACACGGTGACCTTGTCGCCATCGCGCCGAACCGAGAATTTTGTGCCGAGCACCGTAATCTGACGGTTGCCAGCATGGACAATGAAGGGCTGGCCGTTCTTGTGCGCAACCTCAAAGAAGGCCTCGCCTTGGTCGAGCCATACTTCGCGCTTCTTGCTGCGTACCGAGGTGCGAACCTTTGAGTCCGTGTTGAGCTCCACTTTGCTGCCGTCGCCAAAAGCAATGACCTTGCGGCTGCCGACCGGCGTGGCGTAGCTGTCCGCCAACACCTGCTCCGGTGGTGATGTGAGGATTTCGGGACGGTACAGATAGGTGCTGCCAACAGCGAGCATAAGCGAAGCGGCGAGGCCCACAGGCGCGTACCAGCGCAAGGCAGAACGATATTCTTGCCGTTCTTCCGCCTCGGGATGGCTGCGGCCGAGCGCTGATATGCGATCCGCCTCCTTCCAGCTGTGTCGCAAGCGCAGATAGGCTGTGCGATTGCCATCAGACTCGCCAAGCCATGCATTGAACTCACGTTGGTCGGCGTCGCTCCAGCTCTCCTCTTCCTGCGCCAATACCCATAGCGCGGCGCGGTCGGCGGCCTGTTCGGCACGGCTCATGATGTTTTACCTCGCCCACGCGCGCCATAGCGCGGCCGCACGATGCGGCCCGATCCGCCTAGCATGTGATTGGCGAGCGCTTTCATACCTATGACAAGCTGGCCGTTGACAGCGTCCTTGCCGATATGGAGCCGATCAGCCGTCTCCTGCGGTGTCAGGCCCTCGATCTTTCGAAGTTCAACGATCTCGCGCACGCGCGGCGAGAGCTTTTCGAGTCCGGCAAGCGCGCGCCGGAGGCTGTCGCGCGCGGTCAGATGACGCTCGGCCTGAAGAATGTCTATGTCCCTGGCCACCGTCTCAAGATCGGCGACATGTTCGAACGAAACGATACGCGCGCGCTTGGCCGAATTAATGAGATGATTGCGCGCGACGGTGAACAGATATTGCTGCGTGTTCACGGGCAGTTCCTTGCGGGCTCCCGCGAAAGCAAATTCATAGACATCGTGCCTGAGATCCATCACGTCGTCTGCAACCCGCCAGTTGCGGCGGATGAAACGCGTGAGTGAGGGTTCGAGAGGGAGGACCTCTCGGCAGAACCACTCATCAAGAGCTTCATCATCCACCATATATCCGACTGCGCTCTCCTTGTATCCTCGGGTATCATGGATCCAAGACAATCGGCCGACAATTCCATGTAGTCCATATTTATCAAGCATGGTCGACCGCGGCATTCGCCCGCGGTGACACCACGCGATTTGAACAAGATTGGACTGTTCCGCCAATACAGCCTTGCTCGCGTGAGCCTCCTCGCCTGGCTCGAACCTCGCGGCCGATCGATTGAGGACTATGCGTTTCCGGGCCGCATTGATGACTTCGCGCATATGCGCATGCGGAATATCATGAGCTGCGCCATGCGCATCGCCCTTGTCCTGTTGGTCGCTGCAGCCGGTACCTCAGACTGCGACCAACTTTGCTACGATCTTGTGAACCTCGTCGACATCCATTCCAGGGTTTCTGAGCCTGAGACTTCGCATGCCATCCATAAGAGCAAGCAAGATGTAAGCTCTCAGCGACTTGTGGGTTTCTTGATCCGCGTCGGGGATATTCGGGTCATCGCCCAATATTGATGCGATCAGGGTCGAGAGCCGCGCGCTGTGCGCTTGAATGATTCGTGCCAGTTCGGGCGATCGTCCGGATTCAGCAAGTAACTCCAGAAGCAACGATTGCTGCAGAGGCCCATGCCTGAGTGGGTCGCAGACCAAATTCGCCAACACAGATGGACTGCCGTCCAAGTCTTCGAGATTGGAACCGAGGTGCTCGGTCAAGGCGTCCATCTGGGCCTCGGCCATTGCCTGTATGACTTCCTCTTTGGAACTGAAGAAATGGTAGAGATGACCCGGACTGATCTGCGCTTCTTTCACGATGGAAGCGATCGATGTGCCGCTGAATCCGTTTTCAAGAAAGCATTTTCCAGCGGCTTCCAAGATCATCTCGCGGCGTTTTCTGCCCCGTTCGGTCTTCACTTTTTCCATCGATTCAGCGCCTTGGGCAAAAAGGGGGGCTATGGTCTGGTGATCATTCATCCCTATCGTCGTCCTTACCCAGAACCGTCAACTCCCAAACGCTCGGTGCCAAGCGCCTGGCTGACGGCAGCCGTTCGACTAACTGCATTTTCTCGCTTGACAATGAAGCTGATACTCCGTTCTAGAGTAAACGCTCTATAAAATAATCGAGGGAGAGAGTTATGAGGATGAGACGCCGGCTTGGGGTGGCGACGGGGGTCGCGGCTCTCGTTCTGTGTTCAATGTACCAGGCTGCGGCGAAATTGACGCCTGAGAGCTGCACGCCCGACAGAGTTAACGCCTCGGTCGACCCGCGTATCGCGCACGCCTTCCGCCAAGCCTTGCCTCCGCTTACGGCTGAACAGATTGCGGGCCTGCCGAAATGGTCGACGGAAACCATGGAAACACGCGATCGCGTGACCTTGGCGGCGAATGTTTTCTTGCCCAAAGGTGAGGGCCCATTCCCGGTCGTGCTATCCAGAACCAGCTACACCAAAGATGTGCTCGGGGAGCTGTCCGGCGTAACTGCTAAGAAATACGTCGATGCCGGGTACGCATTCGTGCTTCAGGATGTTCGCGGCAAGGGCGCGTCTTGCGGCGAATATGAGCCGTTCTCCCACGACATCGAGGATGGTTACGACACTGTCGAATGGGCTGCTAAGCAGCCTTGGTCGAACGGCAAGGTCGGAATCACCGGCAGTTCTGCACTCGGCATCACCGCGAACATGGCTGCAGTCGCCGCACCGCCGCATCTGGTCGCTGCGTTCGTATCTCTCACCCCCCATGATCAGAAATTGGCCAGCTATCCCGGCGGCGTCCTTCGCGAGCGCGACGTGCTAGGCTGGTTGACGGGCCAAGGCGCAGGCCCTGCCATGCTGGCTGGCGTGATGACCAATTCGGCTGATCCGGCCTATTGGGATCGGCGGTCGGTTCGTGGATATGAAAGCCGCATCCGCATTCCAATCTATAACGTCGGTGGCTGGTACGACGTCTTCAACGATGGCAATGTCGACAACTTCACTCGATTGCAGGAGTTCGGCGGCGAAGGCGCGCGCGGTCGGCAGAAGCTGTACATGGGCGCTGCGGGTCACGGAGGATTGGGCGGCCCCGCAAGCGACATCGACTATTCTCAGCCCGGTGCGTCGATTCCTGAAACCGAAGAGATGCGGTGGTGGGACTATTGGTTGAAAGGCCGCGACAACGGCATCATGAGCGAAGCTCCGGTGAAGCTGTTCATGATGGCGTCCGGACGGAGAGGTCACCCATCCAAATATTCGCAGGTTTTCACGGCCACGAGCTGGCCGCCAGCCAGCGAGGCGACCCATTTTTATCTTGAACAGGATGGCGGCCTTTCACGAACCGCACCGGACGCCTCGCACAGTCTGAGCTATCTCTTCGATCCGAAAAATCCCGTTCCGACGATCGGCGGCGCGAACCAGCTGCAGATAGCAGGCCCGCTCGACCAGCGACCAATCGGGCAACGCCCCGACTATCTTCGGTTCGAGACGCCAGTTCTGACCGAGAACGTAGCAATTGCCGGGGAGGTGAAGGCCGTACTCTGGGCGTCCACGGACGGCACCGACACCGACTTCATGGTTAAGCTCGTCGACGTACATCCCGACGGGTACGAGCAGATTATTCTCGAGAACCCGATACGGGCGCGGTTCCGAGCGGGCATGAATCCCTCGCAAGAGCGAAAAATGATCCCGGGAACGCAGGAAAAGTTAATCCTGGATCTCTGGAATACCGCTTACACCTTCGAGGCCGGGCACAAAATCCAGGTCGTCGTCACGTCTTCAAATTCGCCAAAATTCCAAGTTAACCCAAATACGGGAGACGGATTTGGAATGCTTGCGAATCCTGAATTTCGTGTCGCAACGAACAATATATTTGTTGGAGGGCATAATTCTTCGGAAATTATACTTCCAGTTATTAAATAGAACTAAAAAAGATAAAAAAACTACTGTTGGGAGGTAAATATAATATGAAAAGATCGATTCTTCTGCAATCCCTATTTACGACATCTGCAATTGTCGTCGCAACTCCCGCTCTGGCGCAGACCCTGGCGCCAGCAAGCAGGCTGCAGTCGGCAGCATATGAGGGAGCCGCGAGCCCATCCCAGCAGGATGAGTCGACGATTACAGAAATTATTGTGACCGCAAACAAGCGCGAGGAAAGCCTTCAGTCAGTCGCTGTCGCCATTTCGGCGTTCACAGACGACGCACGTGAAAAGCTCGGTATCAATTCGGTCCAGGACATCGCCAACTTCACACCCGGTCTGGACTACAACGCTTTCAACGACCGAATCACACTTAGAGGGATCGGTCGTTTGACCAACAACCGGTCGTCGGACGGTGGCGTGGCGCTGTATGGCGACGGATTCTACTCCTCATCTGTGACCAATTTCGGCCGGTCGACGCTCTTTATCGAGCGGACCGAAGTGCTTCGCGGACCACAAGGGACTCTTTACGGGCGCAACTCGATCGGCGGGGCGATGAACATTATCTCCAAGCGGCCGAGCGATGAAGCAGAGGCCGAAGTCCGCGCCTCTTTCGGCAATTACGAAAGCGTCAACGCCGAAACGGCCATCTCAGGCCCGATTGCAGGCACTGTTCGCGGCCGCTTGGTCGGCAGCTACTCGCGCCAGGGAGATGGGTATTTCAAAAACCTCGCCGGAGGTCCCAGCGAAGGAAACAGAGGCAAGTCTTGGGAAATTCAGGCTCAACTGGCCGGCGAGTTTGCTGATGGCGGCCTTGAATGGTGGATCAAGTATGAGAAGTCCGGTCTCGACGGGCTGGGCCGCGGCGTCGCCGGTCGCACCAGTTCGATTTATGGGCGGACGGACACCTCGCTGGTGCTGACCTCGGCGCTCACGCCGACGTCGCTTTTCGCATACGCCCAGCCCCTCCCGACGACCATTTGCAAGAGGTGTTTCGAGGCGGACACGCCGCAGCGGACCAAGCTTCGCAGCGACACCGCCGTGGGGCAGCTGACATTTCATTCGGATGGGTTCGACATCAAATATGTCGGCGGATACACGGCATATGATTATCGGTTGCAGCGCGACGCCGACAACATTGCTCGCACCGCGCCTTTCACGGTATTGCCGGGCCAGCCGGGTATCCCTGGCGGGCCTGCCGGCGCGCCCACGCAGATCATTCCCACGGGCGGCATCCAGATCTTTCCACGCCAGATCGGCGTGTATGAAGAAGATGTCTCCTGGTTTTCGAACGAGCTCAATATCAGTTCCACCCACGGGGGGGCCTTGCAATGGCTGCTCGGCGTTTATCAGTATAAGGAAACAGGCAGCAGCCTGCCGGTCGACCTCAGGTTTTCTGACGATCCGCGTTACGAAAACCCGGTCACGCTGACGGGCTCCCCAGCCGCACCCAATCCGACGCGCAGCATGTTGATGGCGGGGGCCGATACCCAGAGCGAATCCTGGGCCGCCTTCGGTCAGATAGACTGGAAACTGTCAAGCCAATGGGCGTTTCACGCCGGTCTTCGCTACACCAGGGACAAGAAAAAAGCCGACGAATATGCCCGGCTGTTCTGCTTCGCTGCAGAATTGCCATTCTGTCCCGGGATCCTGCAGCGTACCTTCGGGGTGCCAGTCGACATTACGCCGATCGTGGTGGGAGCGGGGACCATTAATCCGGCAACCGGTCGGCCTTACGACAGCTCGGTCAAGTCGTTCAGCCTCGATCCAGCCACCGGATTCCAGCGGCGCGGGCTTAAGAACAGCTGGGAAGGATGGGGCGGTACGCTCGGGATCGACTGGACCCCGAACGACAACCGCCTACTTTATGCCAAGTATACGCGGGGATACAAAGCGGGCGGCTTCAACTCAGCCAGTCCAACGTTAAGTCCCCTGGTTACCACCGACAAGGAAACTGTCGATGCCTATGAGATCGGGCTCAAGCAGACGGTATCGCGGCGCTTCCGCATCAATGCATCGGCTTTCATCTACGATTACAAGAACATCCAGTCGGTCCTGAGCTCGTACAACGAGCTAACGGCAAGTACGCAGAATTTCTATGCGAACTTGCCTCGTGCCCGAATCTCCGGCCTGGAGATCGAAAGCGTTGTCTCTCCGATTCCTCAACTGCAGTTGATCCTTAACTATTCTTACCTGGGTTCGAAGATCAAAGAAGCGTGCTGCTTCCTCGATCCGGAAGATCCCTTGGCGGTTCAGCCCGGCGCCCAGGGGCGGCCCGATGCTCCTGGCTCGACGCCTGCTGCCATCCTGCAGGATCTGTCAGGTCAATCGCTGGCAGCGGCCACGCCACACCGCGTTACGTTGAACGGGAATTACACGTGGCAGCTCGCACCGGGAAATCTGACAGCCTCGGTGACCTACGCCTGGCGCGACGATACGTTCTCCTCGGTCTTCAACCGCAAGTACCACCGAGCCGAAGCCTTCGGCCAGCTCGACGCGCGGCTCGTGTTCAACGAGGCGGACGACCGATATACAATCATCGCCTACGTAAAGAACGTCTTCGACATCTTGGGGGAGGTGAATGCGCGCGGATTCCGCCTGAACAATTTCGGGCCCAACTACGGTTTCATCAATCGCGACATTTCTTATGTGCCGCCGCGCACATACGGGATTGAGCTACAGTACCGGTTTTGAATGCCGGACATCTTCCCTTCGAGGCGTGTCACCATCGAGGACGGCTATGCCATGTTGCGATCGGCACACCAGCAACATCAAACAGTGCGTTGGCCCCCCTTCTTGCGCACAGTTTGGGGAAGTTTGTGTTGTGGACATCAATTCAAACAGGTCGGCTATGGTCGTCTTTTCTACGACTGCGCGGCTTCAAGCCGTTCATGACGATCGCGAGCCCGCGACTGATGCTGACACGCTTTTCCTCATCGGAGAGATTGGGCAGCAGCGCATGGTTGACCATCTGGGCGGCAAGGGCGGCGGTTTCTATCGTTGTCGACTGTGAAATCTCCCCGGCGGCGCGTGACCGTTCGAGACCCGGCTCAAGCATGCGCTCGAAACGCTTGCCTATCGCAAACAGCTCGGGTCTTGGTTCCAAGCCAGCGAAATCCGACGAGACGCGGCGCACCAGGGCGCTGAGCCGGCTCCCAACGAGGCAGATCGCCTCGATAGCCTGCGGAAGGCTCATGTCGGGTGCGATCGCATCCGCCAGTGGATCCATTTCATTATTCAATACAGCGACAAGTAGATCGGTCCGATCGTTGAAATGCCGATAAAAGGTCCCGCGGCCAACGCCCGCCTTCGATATGATCTTCTCAAGCGCGACCGAGAGACCTTCTCGCTCGAAGCAGATAGCCGCGGCCTGGATAAGTGCCTCGCGGTTCGCCTGGGCATCGCTTCGCAAAGGTCGCCCGCGCGGGATGTCTGGTTCCATGGACTTCCTCGGTCTCCCGCTCGTTTTCGGCGAGCCAGTATTGACGGCCCTCTTATAAGCGGACATATCGTCCGGAACAAGCGGACAATATGTCCGATTCTGGATTGTGGCACGAAAGGCGTGTGCGAGCTTGCGAAAGGTGAATATTTTCCTGTCACTTCTGGCTTGCGCCTCGCTTGGCGCTTGTGTCGCGGCGCCGAAGATCAGACCGCCTGCCGTGACGCTGCCCCCGGTCTATACCGCTGGCGATCCAGCAATGGGGGCGGCAGCGCTCGATTGCTGGTGGCTCGCCTACAACGACCAACAGCTCACCGATCTCGTCGGGCGTGCGCTGGGGCAGGGGTTCTCGGTACGCGAAGCTTTCACGCGATTGCAGGAAGCACAAGCGATCCGCAGCGGGGCTCTCGCGGGGTTCGGCCTCCAAGGCAGCCTCGCGGTTAGTGGTGAGGCGCAGCGGACCCAGCAGCTGAACGGCGGCGTCGACATCGACATTCCTGGCCTTCCACCAAGCCTGTCGGGCGGAAACAACACGACGAAGAGTGCAAGTGTGACTTTCCCTGTGAGTTGGGAGGTCGATCTCATCGGTCGACGTGCGGCCACCCGCCGGGTCGCGGCTGCAGATCTTGTTGCCGCCCGTTTCGACTATGAGGGTATGCGGGCGGCCACAGCGGCCGAAATTGCCCGTTCGCTGTTCCAGGCGCGCGGCCTGGCTATCCAGATCGACGACGCCCGCGCGAGCGCGAATATTCAGTACCGACTTTTGGACTTGTTGACGCAGCGCGCGGACCGGGGCCTTGCACCGCGTTCGGAAGTCGACCGGGTGGAGGCCGATCTGGCGCAGGCCGAGGCGCTCGTGGCCGAACTCACCGCCGCGCTCGACGCGTCCCGCAGGTCACTGCTCGTGCTGGTGGGGGCGGGAACCCAGTCTGTTTCGATGCTCGTGGTAACGGCGACGATTTCGGCGCCGCCTGCGATTCCCGCCGGGCTACCGGGCGAACTGTTGCTCCGACGCCCAGACGTTCGTGAGGCCGAGGCGCGGCTTCAGGCCGCAATCGGGAACGTCCGCCTCGATGAGCTCGCCTTTTTCCCGCGCCTGTCTCTGCGACCGACCGGGGCGCTGAGCTACACTGCCGGCGATTTCGGCGGCCTGCAGGCAATTGCTGGCCTCACGGCCGGATTGACCACTCCGCTCTTCGACCGCAAGCGTCTTCACGCCCAACTTGGCGCGAGCAGTGCGCGCGCGGAAGGCGCGCTTCTCGCCTACGAGCGAACGGTTCAGACCGCCTATTCGGAGGCCGACCAAGCACTGATCAGGCTTGCCGCCGACCGCGCTCGGATCGCGCGTCTCGAAACCGGAGCCGCCGCTGCGGAACGCTCCTATGCCGCGGCGCTGCGCCGCTTCGAGCTTGGCTTTTCCGATCTCCAGACGGTTCTGGATGCCGAGCAAGTCGTTCGCGGGGCCCGGACCGCGCTGACGACGGCGCGCCTCGAAGAGATGCAGCGCTCAGTACAGGCATTCCAGGCGCTTGGCGGAGGCTGGGACATGAGTGTTCCGGAGGCCGATTTTCGAGGTTGAACATGATCCGCAAAAAATCTCCCGCGTTAACTGTGATGCTCCTGCTCGCTGGCTGCTCAGGCGTCCGCGATGAACCGGCTGGTGGCAGCGAGGCAAGCGATGCCCGGGCCGTCTCGATCGCACAGGTCGAACTCAGGCCGATGGGCGGCGCATTTGCCGCACCCGGACTTCTCGTCGCGTTCGAGGAGGCGGCGGTCAGCCCGGAGTTTTCCGGCTTCCGGATCGCATCGGTACTGGTTGATCAGGGTGCCTATGTGAAAGCGGGGCAACCGCTCGTCCGTCTCGACGATACGTTGCTTCGCTCGCGAATCGCGCAGGCGGACGCCCAGGTCGTGCAGGCGCAAGCGCAGGCCGGGCAGGCGGCAGGAGAGGCGGCGCGAGTCCAGGGACTCGATGGATCCGGGATATTGTCCGATGAGCAGATTGCGACGCGCCGCTTCCAAGCACGGAGCGCACAAGCGGCGGTCGAGGTCGCGCGGGCGCAACTGCGCGATCTCCAAACCCAGCAGTCGCGGATGATCATCCGGGCGCCTGTCTCGGGTGTGATTCTAGAAAAGAATGTCCGTCCCGGCGCTATCTCGGCACCCGGTGGCGACCCGTTTTTTCGTATTGCGCGCGACCGCCTTATCGAACTCGATGCCGAAGTTCCTGAGGCTGAGCTTGCGGCGATGGCTGTCGGCACCCCAGCGGTCGTCACTTTGCCATCCGGGTTGCAACTGAAGGGCAGCGTCCGCCTCGTCTCGCCGAGCGTCGACCCGCGAACCAAGCTCGGCCGGGTCCGTGTGCGTCTACCCATATCCGATCAGCTCCGCGCTGGCGGTTTCGCCCGCGCGAATTTTCACCGCGGCGGACGCGACGTGCCCGCAGTTCCCGAAAAGGCGATACAGTTCGAGGCCACCGGGCCGCAGCTCGTCGTTATCGACAAGCATAATCGTGCGCATAAGCAGGCTATCCGTCCCGGCGCGCGTGACCGCGGCTGGGTCGAGCTCGTTCGGGGACCTGCCGTGGGGACGCGCGTAGCACTTGGCGGCGGCGCCTTCCTCCTTGAGGGCGACCAGGTGCGCCCGATTGACAGAAACGCGCCGGGGCCGGGCCGGACGTCGACGCCCGTCGCGACGGCTGGAAACTAATCGCATCATGCAGATTTCCGCTTGGGCTATCCGCAACCCGATCCCGGTGTCGCTGCTCTTCATAATATTGCTGATCGCCGGCCTCGTCGGCTACCGAGTGCTGCCGATCAAGCTTTATCCCGATGTCTCCTTTCCAGTCGTCCAGGTGACACTGACGCTAGCGGGCGGTTCTCCGACCGAAGTCGAAAGCCAGGTCACTCGCGAAGTCGAAGCTGCGCTTTCCAACGTGACCGGGGTCAAGCACCTGTCGTCGGTCGTGTCGCTCGGCGTATCGTCGACCGCCGTTGAGTTCGAGGTTGGGGAGGATCCTCAGCGTAGCCTGGATGAGGTTCGCGCGGCCGTGGACCGCATCCGGTCCAATCTGCCGCGCGGCATCGAGGAACCGATCGTCGAGCGTTTCAATATCGATAAGCGGCCGATCGTCACATATGCCGTGTCAGCGCCGGCTATGTCGGACGTGGACACCAGCTGGTTCGTCGACAATATAGTCGCCCGCCGCTTGGCTTCCGCCGAGGGGGTGGCGCGGGTCCAGCGGGTCGGCGGTGTCGAGCGTGAGATTAACGTCACGCTCGATCCCTCGCGGCTTGAGGCGCTCGGGCTGACAGCCCCGGCGATTAACAACGCGCTACGAGCGGTAAACCTTGATGCTCCGGGCGGCCGCTCGGAGATTGGCGGCCGCGAGCAAACGGTTCGCGTGCTCGGCGCTGCGGAGACCGTCGAAACGTTGCGGGACATGGTGATCCCGACGGGCGATGGACGGCAGGTCCGGTTAGGCGAGGTTGCAGTGATCGCCAGTGGCGCCGGTGAACGAACGGGTTTCGCGCTTGTCGATGATGACGCGGTCGTCGCCTTTCAGGTGATGAAGACGAAGGAAGCCAGCGACATTGCCGTCGAGGATAGCGTGGCGGCGGCGATCGCCGCGCTTCGCAACGAGCATCCGGAGGTCCAGTTTCGGAAGATTCTCTCGACTGCCAAGAACACGCGCGACAGTTTTACCGCGACCATCCACACGCTCATCGAAGGGATGGTCCTCGCCGCGTTCGTCGTGTTCTTCTTTCTTCGCGATCTGCGCAGCACGATCATCGCGGCGGTCGCAATGCCGCTCTCTCTGGTTCCAACCTTCGCCGCCATGGCGCTGCTCGGCTTCAGCCTCAATCTGCTCACGCTGCTTGCCCTGACACTGGTTATCGGCATTCTGGTCGATGATGCGATCGTCGAGATCGAGAATATCCAGAAGCGGATCGAAGCGGGTGAGACTCCCTATGAGGCCGCTTCAATCGGCGCGGACTCGATCGGGCTGGCTGTCGTTGCCACCACGATGACCATTGTCGCGGTTTTCGTTCCCGTGTCTTTCCTCGACGGCGTCGTCGGGCGGTTTTTCCGCGAGTTCGGCCTGACGGTCGCGCTGTCGGTGATGTGCTCGCTCATCGTTGCCCGGCTCCTCACGCCGCTCATGGCAGCCTACTTCATGAAAATTGTCCCTCATGCCGTCGGCCGCAAGCCGTTCACCGGCTGGTACCGTCGACTTATCGAGTGGGCACTCACTCATCGTTGGAAGTCGCTTGGTGCAGGCGTCGCAATTTTTGTCGGTTCGCTATGTCTCGCGGCGCTATTGCCGACAGGTTTTACAGCGCCAAGCGATAATGGCATCGTCGAAATCACGATCGAGGGCGCGCCTGGCGCGACGCTCGACGACATGCGAAAAGCCCATGGAATATTGACGCGGGAGTTGCGCAAAGAGCCCGAAGTCGAGCTCATATTCAGCTCGGCGGGGTCGGGTGGCGATCTGCGCTCAGGGGCAGTGACCGTGGTGCTGCAGGAGGATCGCAGCAGGACCACGCAGAAATTCCAGGCGGATATGCGACCCGTTTTGCTGCGCGTACCCGATGTCCGGCTTGGCTTCGGCCAGTCCGGCGGCGGAGGAAGCTCTACCGTGCAGATCCTGCTCGCCAGCGAAGATGGCGACAGTCTTGCGGCGGCGGCCGTAAGCCTCGAGCAGCAGATGCGCAGTCTGCCCGAGCTCGCCAATGTTCACCAAATCACTCCACCGCCGACCTCTGAACTTGTTATCCGCCTCAAGCCCGACGAAGCGGCTCGTCTCGGGGTTACGGCCGAAACAATCGCCTCGATTGCCCGGGTCTCGACATCGGGCGACATCGATGCGAATTCTGCCAAATTCAACCAAGGCGAACAGCGGCTGAATGTCCGGGTGCGGCTGCCGAGCGACGCGCTGACGGATCTCGATGTGATAAGCAATCTGCGTGTACCGACGGCACAAGGCGCCGCGGTGCCGCTTTCGGCGGTCGCCGACCTAACATTTCAGCCGGGAGTCGCAAGGATCGAACGCTTCGATCGCGAACGCAGGGCGATCATTGAAGCGGAGCTCAACAGTGTTTCGCTCGGCGAAGCCACCCGCAAGATCAACGACCTGCCCATTCTAAAACAGTTGCCTCAAAATGTGCGCCAGCCGGCCTATGGTCAGGCCGAGGACATGATGCAACTCTTCGCGAGTTTTGGCTTTGCGATGCTCGCGGGTATCGGTCTAATGTTCGGCGTCCTTGTCCTTCTCTTCGGCAGCTTCTTCAAGCCGATTACCATATTGATGGCGCTTCCGCTTTCGCTGTCCGGCGCGTTTCTGGCTCTGCTCGCTGGCGGAGCAGAACTCAATCTGCCAGCGATGATCGGTTTTCTGATGCTGATGGGTCTCGCCGCAAAGAACAGTATTCTCCTCGTCGAGCATGCCATCGAGTCCGAACGGGCGGGAGTGAGCCGGCATGATGCGCTGATCGAGGCCTGCCGAGAGCGTGCGAGGCCAATCGTCATGACGACCTTTGCCATGGTGGCGGGGATGGTCCCGACCGCGCTTGGTTTGGGAGAAGGTTCCGAGATGCGCGTCCCGATGGCGCTGGCGGTCATCGGCGGGCTCGTGTCCTCGACCGCGCTTTCGCTCATTCTGGTGCCAGTCGTCTATGAGTTTGTCGACGATCTGGAAGTGTGGCTCCGTCCGAGGCTTTCGAAGCTGGTCAACCGCCGGCCCACATTCTCTGCGTATGACCCGGCAGACCGCACCGAAGCATAACGGATCGCTCGGCGAGGCGATTCTCGGCGTGGTAGTTTTGGAAAGTCGCACAGTGACCGCCGTTCAGCGAGCTGTGTCATCCTGCCGACGAAGATGAGCTGCCCACGGTGATGCCGCGGTGCCGGGTCGGAAACTGCCGGCGGCATAGGGAACCATGCACGCGGACCGGCAGCAAGATTCGGGATGTCCTGATATCCAGCGTGTATCCTCGCACGCGAGGCCGCCGCCGGGCACGATGATGTGCATTTGGGATGGTGGGTTCTCGCTGCGCATGCGTCCAGGTGCCTTCTCTTGCTGGCGCTGACCGTTCCCAGCTTAGCCGCTACGCCGATGGGAGACGGCCAGACTTTCTCTCTTCAATGATTCCGGCGTTTCGAAACATGATAGGCACAAACTCCATTTCTCCGACGACATCATGAAGTGCATCGGGATGCTTACAATATCCTCCGACCAAGCTCCGAAACGATGTGAATGCGCGTTTGCACAAAGAGGGGCGATTGCAACTATGGAGCGCAATCGGTCGCCCAAAGGCATTCACCAGAGCTTTTGGCGAACGGCAGCTTTCTCAAACCGATGGTTGGAAGCTGCCGGTCTGAGATCGGCCAAGATGTGCCTTCCTCAGCTCGGCGCTGCTCCGAGATGGCGGATCAGTGCCCGGGCAAGCGGCTCGGCGCTGGATGGGTTCTGGCCGGTGATCAGGCGCCCGTCCTCGATGACCTTTGGCTCGAATGGCGCGGCGCTGCTATAGATTGCGCCCTGGCGCACCAGTTCGGTTTCTGCAAGTAATGGGACGAGTTTGTCGTATTCGAGCATCGCTTCTTCGGCATCGCTGAAACAGGTCAGCAAGCGGCCGGCGACAAAGGGTTCATCGTTCGCTGCCGTCGCAGTCATCAGGCCGACAACGCCGTGACAGATCGCGGCGACGGGCTTTTGCTGCTGGTCCAGCGCTGTGACCAGCGCGCCAAGTGGAGCGCAGGACGGGAAGTCCCATAAGGTGCCGGTGCCGCCGACGAGGAAAATCGCATCGAGGCGCGCCGCATCGACATCCGCGACGTCGAGCGGCGTTTTGAGCTGCGCAACCGCGTCCTTCTGGTCGAGGAACCAGTGGCCGGCGGGCAGCAGCCAGGGCTCTTCCAGACTGGCGGGGTCGAGCGGCGCCGGCTCACCGCCGGGCGTGGCGAAAAGGACGTCGAAGCCCGCGCCGGTCAGCAGTTGGTAAGGCGTCGCCAGCTCTTCGAGCCAGACACCCGTTCGAGCGCCCGTATCGCCCAACTCGAAATGGCCGGTCAGAACGAACAATATGGTCTTGGTCATGGGTCGTGCGCCTTTCGAAATCGGGCTTTTTTCCTGCGCGGCGCAGGCGCGGCGAACAATCCACCAATAAGGTGGATAGAAGAGCGGCGGGATTGTGGCATGGTCCACCGATGCTGATCCGCACCAAACTGGCTCCCCCGAACAGGTCGATCGATCTTTTGTGGCGTGAGGAACTGGTCGATCGGATCACGCGGTCGACCAAGCATCTGACGGTCGTGTCGGCACCCGCGGGCTATGGCAAGACGACCTTGCTCAGCCAGTGCCATGCCCAATGGCGCAGCGAGGATGTCGCGGTGGCCTGGTACAGCGTCGACGATTCGAAGTTCGAGGCCGACCAGTTCTTCGCCTATCTGATGGCGGCGCTGCATCGCGCGGGGCTGCCTTTGCCCTATTCGCACGAGGCGATCGATGCCGGCCTGCCGGGGCTCGCCGCAGAATCCGCCGCGCGCGCGATCGTTCTGGCGCTCGATGCCAGCGAAGAGCCGGTGCGGTTGATCATCGACGATTATCATCGCATCGCATCGCCGGCGACCAATCGCTTCCTCGAATATGTGATTGAACGCATGCCATCACACGCGGCAATCATCGTCGCGCAGCGGGGCCAGCCCGAAATCGCGTTGTCCGGCCTGCGCGTCAGCGGGCAACTGCTACAGATCGACCAGAGCGACATCCGCTTCTCGGACAGCGAGGCACGCGCCTTCATCGCCGACCAGTCGGGCAAGGTCGAATGGGCCGAGCTGGTCGATCGGACCGAGGGGTGGCCCGCCGCGCTGCAACTGCTTCGGCTGTGGCTCACGGGGCGCGACGATGTTGATACGCTCGATCATCTGACGCGGCGTTCGACCGACCTCGCCGACTATCTGGCCGAACAGGTGTTCTCGGGTCTGGAACCCGACATCCAGCAATTCCTGCTCGAAACATCGATCGCCCAACGCATCTGCAAGGGACTCGGTGACGCGATTTCGGGCCGCGAAGATAGCGCGGTCATGCTCGATCAGATGCGCCGCCAGAATCTTCTCATCGCGCCGCTCGACGATGAGGGGGTGTGGTATCGGTTTCACCCGCTGCTACGCGAGTTTTTGTACGACGCGCTGTCGCACGGCCGCCCGTCGCGGCTCGACGCGCTGCATCTGCGTGCGGCCGCATGGCTGGCGGCGGAGAATCTGCTGCCCGAGGCGCTCGCCCACGCTGCGCTGGTGTCCGATCAGAGGGCGGCGCTGGCGATTATCGAGGACGCAGGCGGCTGGCGCATGGCGATCCGCGGCGGACTGTCGCTGCTCCGCCATCTCGACGACCTGGACCCCGTGTTGCCCGGGGACTTTCCGCGCGTGACGCTGGGGCAGGCCTATTATGCCGCGCAGCATGGCCGGCTGGTCGAGGCGCGGTCGCTGCTCGATGGTCTGTTCGCGGCGCGGCCGGTCGCCGATGTCGAGAGCGAAGATCCCGCGCTCGCGTGCGAAATGCTGTGCAACGATCTTGTCACGCTGATCTACGAGGATCGCGCCTTTCCACCCGAATGTCTGCCGGTGCTCGAACGTCAGCTCGCGTTCGAAGGGCATGATCCGACGCTGCGCGTCCTGTTGCACCATTTGTCGAGCCTCGCCTGCTTCGATCGCGGCGACGACCTGTGGTGCCGCGTTCATGGCGAAAAGGCATGCAAGCTCGCCCGGATACACCAACTGCCCCTGCTCGAAGTCTATGCCTATCAATATCTCGGCCTGTCGCAGATCCGGACCGGGCGCCGGCGCGAGGCCGAGCTCTTCTTCCGGCGCAGCCTCGAACAGGCGACACGCCATTTCGGGGAAGGCAGTCCGCAGGTCGCGGTGGCGATCGCCTTGCTCGCCTATACCCTCTATCTGTCGGGAAACCTGTCGACCGCGACCGACCTGCTCGAATCCGCGCTGCCGGTGATCGAGGCGACCGAGGGCTGGCACGAGGTCTTCGTCGCCGCCTATGCGACACAGGCGTGGTTCGCGGTGCGCACGGGCAATTTGGTGCAGGCGGAGCAAGTCATCCATCGCGGCCGCGAAACCGCCGAACGGCGCAACCTGCCACGGCTGCGCTATCAACTCGACCTGATCCGCGCGCGGATGCTGCTGAGCATGGGCCATGTCGAACAGGCGGCGCATCTGCTGGACATGATCGGACCGCCGGAGGGCGTGTTCCGTCAGCGTGACCGAAGGCTGGCGTGCGATCACCGTATCGCCGTGCTGGCCTGCGCCCTGCAGAGCGGTCGATATGACGGCCATGACCTGGCATCGATTGCCGCCGATGTGGCGGAGGCGGGCTCGCTCGCGCTCGACATGGAGATGAACATCCTGCGCGCTGCCGTCCTTGCCGTCGGTGGCCAGCGGGTGGAGGCGGCGCATTGCTTCCGCCTGGCGCTCGAAACGGCGGAAAGCGAAGGGCTGATCGGTATTGTGTCGCAGTTCGGTGCCTTGCTGCCGTTAGCGCTGGACGCGTGTGAAGAGGCCCTCCACCTTTTCGAACCAGCGCAGCGCAGCGTCGTCGCGCGGCTGCGGCAGAATAGCCCGAGCGCGCGCCGGGGGGCGATGTCTATCCCGCCGGCGGCGAGCGACATCATCGTCACGCCGCGCGAGATAGAGGTGCTCCGGGCGCTGGCCGACGGGATGTCGAGCAAGGAAATGGCACGCAGCCTGGGCGTCGCCGAAAGCACGATCAAGACGCACCGCATCAACATCTATCGCAAACTGGACGTGGCGACCCGTTCGCGTGCGATTGCCGTAGCGCGCAAGCTGCGCCTCATCTGACCTCCTCCACCTTTTCTCCCGATATACGAAGCGGAGATCGTCCCGATAGGATCTGCCTTCAACGCACGGGCAAAAAGTCCGGCGCGACATGAAGGGGATTGCATGATGAATTTTCGAAGCTCTTTGCTGGGCGGCCTGCTCGGTTCAGTCTGTCTGTTGGGCGGCACCGCCGCGGCGGCACAGGAAGCCGCCGAGATCAGCGACGGTAACGAGATCATCGTGACCGCCCGCCAGCGCTCCGAAAATCTGCAGCAGGTACCCGATTCGATCACCGCCTTCTCGGCCCAGGCGATCGAGGAAGCAGGCATCCGCAGCATCGACGACGTGACCGCGTTGATGCCCAATATCTCGCTGGTCGATGCGCAGGATGCGGGCACTGTCGCGATCAGCATTCGCGGCATCGGTCAGGTCCGCAACGGCGAGGCGCCGGTCGCACTGGTCATCGACGGCGTCCAGATGACCTCCGCCGACATGATCAAGCAGGCGCTGTACGACCTCGAACAGATCGAGGTGCTCAAGGGGCCGCAAGGCGCGCTCTATGGCCGCAACGCGATCGGCGGCGCGATCAACATCACGACCCGGCGTCCGACCAACGACCTCGAAGGCCGGATCGGCATCGACTATGCGAACGGCGACGATCGCCGCCTGTCGGCATCGCTCAGCGGTGCGCTGGTCCCCGACCTTTTACTGTTCCGCGTCGCCGCCGACTATCGCAAGTTCGACGGCGTCCTTCACAATGTCACCCTCAATCGCAAGGTCGATTTTGTTGAGGATCTCAACCTGCGCGGGCGCCTGATCCTGACCCCGACCGACCGCCTGACGGTCGATCTTCGCGGCGCCTATGGCGACCTCAAGGGCGGTGCATCCTGGTACATCCCGCTTCCCGACGGGCAGGCGAACAACACCGACATTCCGATCCAGAACGATTTCCTTGGTACCAGCCCGCGCAAGACCAAGGACGGATCGCTCAAGATCGACTATGAATTCGACCCGTTCACGGTGTCGTCGGTCAGCGCCTATAACGACACCAGGATCGACCTGCTGGAGGATCTCGACTGGACGCCGGCGTCTCTACTCGGCGCGCGCCAGATTCGCGGCTATGAAAGCTTCAGTCAGGAATTCCGCTTCTCGTCGCCCTCGTCGCAGCGGCTGCGCTGGACGGCGGGCGCCTATCTGCTCGATGCGAAAAAGAGCACCGACACGATCATCCTGCTGTCGCCTGATGCGACGGCCAGCGGCTTGCCGCCCTCGGCCTATCTGCCGCTTCCGGTGGCCGGCGCCGACGAAGATATTCTGACCAAAGCGCTGTATGCCCAGTTCAACTACAACGCGACCGATGCGCTCGAACTGACCGCCGCACTGCGCTACGATCACGATCGCCGGACCCAGACCGACCGGCTGGGCGGCGGGGCGGTCCGCAAGACCAGCTTCGACGAATGGCAGCCCAAGCTGTCGGTCAAATACAGCCTGTCGCCCGATCATATGGTCTATGTCACCGCGGCGCGCGGCTTCCGCAGCGGCGGCTTCAACCCGCCCACCGGGGTCTTTCCCGAAATCTATCGCCCCGAGGTTGCCGACACGCTCGAATTCGGGACGAAGAACAGCCTCGCCGACCGCAAGATCACGCTCAACGCCGCTGCCTTCTTCATGAAGTATAAGGACCAGCAGGTCTTTGTCCTCAACGTCGCCGATCAGGGTATCGTCAACGTCGCAAAGACCGATATCTTCGGGTTCGAGGTGGAGGCGCAGGCACGGCCGTCGCGCAACGTCCAGTTCGGCGCCTCGCTTGGCTTCATCGATACCAAGATCAAGGATTTCGACGGCACCGCGCAGTTCCGGGGCAACAAGGTGCCGCTCACCTATCGCTGGTCCTATACGCTTTTCGGCCAGTATAAGGCCGAGGTCAGCGCCGGCACCGACCTGATCGCGCGCGTCGATTATTCGGGCCGGTCGGGCAATTTCTGGCACGTCGACAATGCCGACCGGCAGGATGCCGTCCACCTGGTCAATGCGCGGCTGACCTATGACGCAAAGCGCTATTCGATCGGCCTGTACGTCACCAACCTGTTCAAGGAGCGCTATACCGAAGAGTTCTTCGCGAAGGAGTTTTCCGCCGCTGCCAACGACATCAGCTATCCGGGCCAGCCGCGCCGCTACGGCGTTGCCGCGACCTTCAATTTCTAAGGACCAGATGATGACAGCGAATGTTCGCGATCTCGAAGATATGTTCAACGGCCAGCAGGCGGCGATCGAATTGCTCGATCGCCGCCGGCACGGGCGCGGTGTCACCTATGAAGGGCAGGACGACCGCTTTTCGCAAAACTGGTACCCGATGTGCCGGTCGACCGATGTGGAGCCCGGCGGCGTCCTTGGCCGCAATTTCCTCGACGGGCGGGTCGTGGTCTATCGCAGCGAGGATGGCACCCCCAATGTCGTCAGCGCCTATTGCCCGCACAATGGCGCGGACCTGTCAATCGGCAAGGTTGCGGGCGACCGGCTCGTTTGCGCCTTCCATCACTGGGAATTCGGTATGGACGGCAAATGCGCCCGGACCGCCACCAATGACCCGCTGACCGGCGCGATGCGCGTTTTCCGCTATCCGGTGCAGGAACGCTTTGGCCTGATCTGGGCGTTCAATGGAGAGGAGCCGCTTTACGACCTCCCCGACCTTGGCTTTCCGGACGAGGAACTTGCCTTCCACAGTCAGATTCCGCACCTCGACCTGCTTGCCGATCCGTGGGTGTTCATGTGCAACACCACCGATTTCAACCATATCAACATCGTCCATGGCATCGAGATCGAGGGTGATGCGACCAACGACATCGACTGGCACGATTATGGCTATAACTATAATCTGAAGGGCCGTTTCCGCGAAACCGGCGCGGCGATCGAATATACGGTCGGCATTCACGGCAATAACATCTTCTATCAGATGGGCAGCGTGAACGGACGCTGGTTCGCCTTTCTCTATCCTTGCGGCATCCACCGGCCCGGAACGCTCCGCAGCTATTTCGTGATCGCGACGCAAAAGTCCGACGGCACGCTCGAAGACGACAGGCGCGTTCAGGAAACGCTCGATTTTGCGCAGGCGCTGGAAATCGCGGTGGTCGATCAGGACGTCGAGATCCTGAACAGCATCCGCTTCACGCGCGGCATGTTCACGCGCAGCGACAAGGCGCTGGGCCGTTTCGTCGATTATCTGAAAACCTTCCCGCGCGCCCACCCCGGCGCCGACTTCATCCGCTGAGGAGAATAACATGCTGTCGGTAGAAATCGCGCGCCGCATCGCGGCGCCTGCGGACGAGGCCTGGGATTTTACCGGGGACTTTGCGGGCAACGTGCTGACCCGCGGCTATGTCGCGCGTGTGGAGTCGACGGGACGGGGGATCGGTGCGCTGCGCACCTATCATCTCGATCCGGCGATCGGCGGCGGATCGGTCGTCGAGCGGCTGATCGAACTCGACAATGCCGAACGCGTGATGGGCTATGATATGGTCGATTATGGTCCATTGCCATGGGCCGGCTATCGCGGGCGCATCCAGGTGGTACCCGCCGGCCCCGACGCCTGCATGTTCCATATTCGCACCCAGTTTGTGCCCGTCGATCCCGACCAGAGCGAGGAGCTTCGTGGCCTGTCGCGCGCCAATATCGAAAAATATATCGCCAATCTCGAAGCCGCTCTCGGCCTCTGACCCGGTGATGCGCGACTACGCGGAAACGCCGCCTGCGGTGTGGGCGGTGCCCGATGAGGCACCGCGCGCGCCGTTGCTGGGGGAGCATATATGTGACCTCGCGATCGTCGGCGGGGGACTGGTCGGGCTGGCCGCGGCTGACGTCGCAAGCCGTCATGGGCTGTCGGTCATGCTCATCGAGGGGGACGTCGTCGGAGCGGGCGCTTCGGGCACCAATGCGGCGGGGGTAGCGCCCGTCTGGGGCGCACAGACGCCGCACGGGGTCGAGGCCGCGCTCGGCCCCGAGCGCGGCGCGATGCTCAACGCGGCGCTGGCTGGCGCGGGCGCGGCACTGATCGAGCGGGCTCGGATGATGCCTTTCGATTGCGGAGCCGACGACGGTGGCTATCTCGCCCTGGCGGCGAGGTGCGACACCGCTGCATCGCTCGCCGATCTCGCCAACGAATGGCGGGATGCGGGCGCGGACGTCGCTCTGCTGGGCAAGGCACTGGGCGATCATGTGCAAAGCCCGCGCTACGCCGAGGGCCTGCTGTTCGCATCGGGAGGGACGCTGAACCCGCGCGCCTATGTCCGGGGCCTTGCCCGTCTTTGCGAGAACCAGGGCGCCCGCATTTTCGAGCAGAGCCCCGTCACCGGAATCCGGCGTCAGGCGAATGGACGCTGGGCGGTGGAGAGCCGCGCTGGCCGTATCGACGCCGCGACGGTCATTATGGCCGTCCATGGCAGTGCCGGTACCGGCTGGGGGCTGGACCGCATCGGGTGGCGAATCGATTGCCTGCTGATCGGCTCCGCCCCGCTCACCGAGGCGCAGCGCGGGGGGCTGCCGCGCGCGCCGACCTTTGCGGATCTCGACGACGTCTCCGTGTTCGGTGGGACGGTCGCGACCGACGGGCGGCTGGTTGCGACGGTGCTCCCGGGGCCGGGTCAACCGTCGCTGTCCGACGCCGCAGCCCTCTATGCCGACAAGCTCGCGCGCGCCTTTCCCGATGTTGCGCCGCTGCGGTGGGAGAGCATGGACCGCGGGCATATCCTCATCACCCCCGGCAAGCTGCCGCAACTGCTCGAATTAGCGCCGGGCCTGTTCGCGGGTCAGGGGTGCAATGGCTATGGGCTGTGCGCCGGCATGCTGCTCGGCGAGGACCTTGCCCGGCTTGCGCTTCGGCGGCCCGACATGCCGCATCGTTTCGTGCTGGAATCGCCGCGCCGGTCCGGACTCGCCCGCTTCATTCCCGCGATGGCCCGATGGGCGGTTCCGCTAATTCGGCGATTTGCTTGAGCGCAAGCGGATGTTGATCATTGTCACGGAAGCCGCCTGCGTTCGGACGGTTCCAGCGGCAAAGTTCCGTCGGCATTGGGTGCAACTGTCCTTCGTTTCGCAAGTTTGCCCTGCGAGAGGATGTAATGATGCCCTTGAAGCTCGAAGGATCGTGCCGCTGCGGAAAGGTTCGCTTCTCCGCTGACAGTCATGCGCCCGTACCGTTCATGCGCTGCTATTGTTCGATATGCCGGAAAACCGCCGGCGGCGGTGGATATGCGATTAACATCCACGCGGACAAGCGGACGCTGGGGGTGATCGGCGAGACCATAGTCTTCCATGCCGCTATCGACGATGGGCGGGGCGGCTGCAAACTCAGCACGGGAGAGCGCCATTTCTGCGCGGCATGCGCCAGCGCCCTGTGGGTGTTCAGCCCGGAATATCCCGATCTGTTTCATCCCTTTGCCTCTGCGATCGATACCGAGCTGCCCAAGGCGCCATCGTGCGTGCACATGATGCTCGGCTCGAAGGAGTCCTGGGTCGAGCCTGTGATTGGCGCAGACGATCAGTGCTTCGAGGTCTATCCCGAGGACGCCCTCGAAACGTGGCATCGCGCGCGCGGCCTGTGGATTGACTGAAGCCGCGGATTACAGCTGTTTGAGACCGTCCTCGGCGGATCGGGGCTCAGATCGCGGGAAGGACCTGCCGTCTCGGCTCTGGGGGCTGCGAAGGAGAATGCTGGGGCTGGCTCGCGACTGACCGAAGACGGCGGCGAGGGGGTCTTGGGGGAGGAACTGCGCTACCCGCTGACTTTTGTCGCTGGAGCGCTTCCCATAGGCTCGCCGAGCCGCACCGCTCGCTCGGGAAACCATTCGGGGTTGAAGGCGATAGCCTCCTTCTCGAACAGCATCACGATGGTGGAACCGAGGAGGAAGCGTCCCATTTCCTCGCCCTTGCGCAAGGCGACTTCCTCGGGGGCGTAGGACCACTCCAACATCCTGCCGGACCGTTTCGCGTTCACCACGCCATGCCATGCCGTCGCTATGCTGCCGACGATGGTCGCGCCCACGAGTATCATCGCGAAACTGCCGTGGGCGGCAGACTCGAACAGGCATATGACCCGCTCGTTCCGCGCGAAGAGGCCGGCCACCCCGCGCGCCGTGGTCGGATTGACGGAGAATAGCGACCCGGGGACATAGATCATGCGTTTGAGCGCGCCGTCGCAGGGCATGTGCAGCCGGTGATAATCTTTAGGTGAAAGATAGAGGTTGGCGAAACCGCCGTCGCGAAAGGTCGAGGCAAGCGCGCTGTCGCCGCCCAGAAGCGCGGCGGTGGTGAAACGGTGCCCTTTGGCCTGGACGATGTGATGATCGTCGATAGCTCCCAGCTGGCTGATGGCACCGTCGACCGGACAGATGAAATCGGCCTCGGCGAGCGGGCGGGCGCCGGCTTTCAGCGGACGCGTGAAGAACTCGTTGAATGTAGCATAGCTGCGCATATCGGGATTTTCGGCCTCGCTCATGTCGACGCCATATCTGGCGACGAACCATTGGATGAGGCGAGGCGTCAACGGGCCGGACGATGCGGCAACACGGCCGGCGAATTCGGTCAGGCGCCGCTTCGGCATCGCATGCTGAGTGAGAATTTTCAGGCGCTCGAACATAGCTCATCCATTGATCGGTTATGCGGATACCCTGTCGGCCGCATGGGAAGGGACGGGGGCGCCCGGGCTTCGTTCCGGCGATGATGCCTTATCGCGAAGTTGTACGGCAAGGGAAGAGCGCCTCGCGATATGGCGGTGGTCGCCGCGACGGCGCTTTTTGACCGTTTGGTCGGCCGCCTAATTTGGATCTCGCGTCCATGCAACGAGTAGCAAGACTCCGTGTCGCGCACCCATGTCCTCTTTAGTCGCGACGAGGCCGCATTCTCCCGGAATGAGTGTCTCGCCACCGATGCCGAGTTCGCCCTTGATCGGTACGACGAAGACCTGGACCTCGTCCGGGAGGATCGTGATGTCTGTGCCGGTAATCTGGGCCAACGTAAAATGCTCCGCATGAAGTATAACCGCGCTTCTCGTTCGATCGGGCCAGCCGTGAAGCGAGGGCGAATAGGGCGGAGCATCCGCAACCTTGATGCCATCTTTCACATGGAGGCCGCGGCCGCAGTGATTAGCTGTGACGTGATCGGGCATGACGTCTCCTTGCCCCCGAAGGTTCAATGAGCGGGGCGGCGGCAAAGTTCCGGCTATCCGGGATAGGGAGGCAGCCGGTCGCGCATCGGAGCGCGCTCGCCTTTTGTCACGCTGCGGCGATCGGTCGCACGGGTCAGCGACGGTCAGCCATGGTAGAGACGAACGGGATGGCGGCTGGCGCTGCTGTCCGGCGGCGCGAAGACCGTCACCGCGGCAGGGAGCACCCGGAAGTGCGCCGGAGTGGCGGTGACGATTTCGCCATCGGTGTTGATCGGCATGGGGCGCCGGGTCTCGATATCAAATTCGATGCATCGCGCGGTTCTGACTTCTTTCCAGGCGCCATGGGTGCCCGTGCGAAACGCGCGCAACATGAGAGCGAGCTTCCAGAGGTTACGCATTTCGAGACTGTAGAGATCGAGCGCTCCGTCATCGATCGCGGCAGTCTCCTCGACCACATTGCCGCCACCATAGAGACGCCCGTTCCCGACGGCGACCTGGTAGCTCCTGACGCTCGTGGCGCTTCCCTTCTCGATGATCCGCGCGCGAAAGCGCCGCGCGCCGGCGAGGATACGGAGCGCTGCAACGGCGTAGCCGAGCCGCCCGAAACGCTTCTTGATATCGGGATCCAGCCTTTGGGCGAGTTCGCTGCTGAGTCCGATGCTTGCGACGTTGAAGAAGGCATGGCCGTTCACCATGCCGACATCGATCCGCCGCTGGTGGCCCGCGACGATGAGATCGGCGGCGGCGGAGAAATCAATCGGTACCGACAGCGTGCGCGCGAGATCGTTGGCGGTCCCGGCGGGAATGATCCCCAGCGGCAGGCCGCTTTCGATGACCGCCGGAGCCGCCGACGCGATCGAGCCGTCCCCGCCGCAAACGACGATCATGTCGGCTGCCTGGTGGAGGCGCCCGATGTCGCGCGCAATTTCGGGAAGATTGTCGAACGGCTCGACGGTGAGCGCGAAACCCGCCGCGTCGAAGCATCTGCGCACCGGCTCCAATGCCTCTTCGCCTTGCCGCGCCTTCACATTGTGGAGCAGCAGGACGCGTTTGGAAATCGGCATTTGGACTTGTCCTGACGGGCTGGAGTGCGAGCGTGCTGCTTTAGCCCGTCCGCCGCGAAAGCCCGCAAGGTAAATCGTTCTGCAGCCGCCGGGTGGAAAATCGCCCGGCCGTCGCTATCTATGAGCTGTTGGGCGGCGGGCGCGGACCATCGGACGGTCGACCGGTTCGCCAAGCGTGAAAGTATGAATATTGTCCAGGATTGTGAACGGCGCCAGCCTGCAGCCTCGATCGGGTGCCGTGCCGAAGAAGATTGTCCTGCTGCTGCATGGCTTCGGGTCGAGCGGAATCGACATGATATCGCTGGCGCCTGCGTGGCAGGACGCGCTCCCCGACACCCTGTTCCTCGCCCCGCATGCGCCGCAGCGCTGTTCGATGATGGGGGCGGGGTATCAATGGTGGGGGCTATCGGGCTTCGCTCCTTCCGCGCTGGCAGCCGGCGCGGCGTCCGCCGCGCCCGCGATCGATGCCTTCATCGACCGGAAGCTCGCCCAATATGGCCTCACCGACGCCGACCTTGCACTTGTCGGTTTCAGCCAGGGAACGATGATGGCGCTCCAGGTCGGCCTCCGGCGTTCCCGACCCGTCGCCGCCATCGTCGGCTATTCGGGCATGCTTGCCGGGGCCGCCGATCTCGCGCATTACCTTCCATCGAAACCGCCCGTGCTGCTGGTGCACGGAACGGCCGATCCCGTCGTCCCGATCGCTGCGCTGCACATGTCGGAAAGCCAGCTCAAACGGCTTGGCGTCGAGGTGGAGACCCATATATCCTATGGCGTTGCGCACACGGTTGATCCGGTCGGCCTGCGAGCTGGCCGGGACTTCGTGGCCGGCGCCTTCGCGAAAAATAGCGGCTGAGCCTGGTCCATCTGCCACGGCGTCATGGGGCCTGAAGGCTGCGAAGAGCGAAACGCCGGGGCCGGGAAGGGAGGTGCTGCGCCCGCCCTGGGGCGTGGACCTGCGCGGAACTGCCGGAGGAAGCGGGCGTTGGCTTGATGGGCATCATTCGTCCCTCGCAGCACCAACGCGCCGCATGTGCGGTTGTTGCTGCTCTCGCGCGGTTTTTACGCCGCTGCCTGAACCTGGGCAGCGTCCCGATACCGGCATATGCTGCGGCCGCTTCGCTTCGCGGTGTAGAGGGCCTCGTCGGCGAGGCTGATCAGCTGTTCAAGGTCACGCGATACGTCCTCGCAGACGATGTAACCGATCGACGTCGAAATGCGGACTTCATGGCTTCCGATGGCAAAGGATCGCGCGATCGAGGCTGCGACACGTTCCGCGAGCATATAGGCCTCGTCGGAATTGCCGATCTGAAGTTGGACGATCACGAACTCGTCGCCGCCGAGCCGCGCGGCAATGTCGCCCTCGCGCAATGTTCCTGAAATTCTTTTCGCGACCGCGGTGAGCAGCTCGTCGCCGACGGGATGGCCGAAACTGTCGTTTACCGGCTTAAAGCCATTCAGGTCGAGACAATGAAGCGCGATCGGGCGGAGCTTTGCGGCCCGCACGTTGCGGTCGAACCATTCGCGAAGCGCCAGCCGGTTGGGCAGGTCCGTGAGCCCGTCGCTTCGCGCGAGTGAGGCGAAGGTGAGCCGTCGTCCGATTTCATCGAGGGCGCGGGCATGCCTTTTGCGCAAGCTGAAGATACCGCCCGCGAGGAAGGCGGCGGTCATCAGCCCGGTGGCGATGTGGAGCGGCTTTCCGGCGCCAAGCATTGTGACGACCGGCGGCATGACCGCGAGAAGGAGCGAGGCGATGGCGATGCGTGGGCGGAGGCTCGTCCCCGCCGCGACGCCCGCCGCATATCCGATGACGAGACAGATCGCGAGCTTGTCGATGGCCGGATCGGGTAGGGCGAGGCCACGCGCTGCGAAGAATCCCAGCATGGCCGCAAAGACGATATAACCCGCGGCGTAGCGGCGTTCGAGCCGCCGAGCTTCGCCGAGCGTGATCGCGGGGTTATCTGCGCGCGGTGCATCTCGCCAGGCGACAAGCAGCCGGGCGATCGAGGCGAGGGCCCCGATCGCATAGGGGCCGGCGATCAGCAGGTCGCCCGATTGCGCGATGATCAGCGCCCCACAGACGAAGAACCCAAGCGACATCACGAGCGATGGCAGCAGGCCATCGTAAAGACTTCGTATGAGCTCGATCTCTATCGCATCGGGTGAATATTTGACCGGGGTCGACATCGCTCAGCTCCTTGCCGAGAATTACCCTCCACGGGAAGACCGGTTCCGCCTGCGGGCGGCCGAACCTCCTGAAATCCCGAACGCTTCAGCCTAGGCCCGGAGCGTTAACAAAGTGGGAAGGGTGGGCGCATTCGATGCCCAGAAAGGTAAAGCCCCGCTGCACAAGGCTGCGGGGCTTTCCTGAAGTCGGATCGTGAGACCCGAGCTTGCAAACTATTGACGCACGAATGGCCGGATTGTTCCCACGGCCGTCGCGAGAGAGCGGCGTGATGGAGGCATTCCTCCATCGCGAGCAGGTCATTGGCGTCGCTGCCCGCCTCGACATGGATCAGCCGGTCCGGGTGGCGACCTTCAAGGTGCAGGGTAACCGGTCTGTGTCTTTCGACGGTCTATGACCATATCGCGTCGGAGGAGATCGAGACTGCCAAGGTGGACCGATCCACGGCGGTCTTTGTGAAGAGCTTGGAGTAGTTCCTGGCGGTCAACCGCGGAATTCTGGCAGAGATCTCATTTTCGGCTACCGGAGCGTCAATATGAGACCATCCAAGCTCCGGCTATCCAAGTCCATGCACGTCCCGCCGCTCTGGGGTCTTTTGAGATGGGTGGAAAAATTAAACATAACAGATACAGCAATTTAGTAGTCAGATATGGATACCTCCTGTCGCAACATCTCGGTACTTCGGGCTACCGGCTTGTTGGGTGAGGGCAATGCGCCGGGCTGACGCCTGTCCGCTTCATACGATTTCTGCCTGGAAGCGGACTGTCTCCAACCGGCCAGATCCGGCGGCACGGAAGCTGGCGCGCTCGATGCGACTGGAATGTCCGCATCGGAGTTTTGCCGCACAGCCCCTCTTCAGCCTCGGCAGCTTGGACCGGCGAAGGCCCCTTAACTACTCAGTCGCACCGGCCAAATCTGGATCTTCAATCGGCACATAGCCGATGTTGGTCAATCGATCGAATGAGGTTATGCCAAGGCCGCGCAAATGCGCCACCGCGGCACCGAATAGCGATGATTTGAGGTCGGCGGAGCTGAGAAACCGATGTCGGTAAAAGCCAAAAACCTTCACTTCGCATGACAGGAACGCGATTTTCCCAGGTTCGTCCGTATAGGCCCGAGCGACGAAGCTCCTCCAGCCTCGGGAGAACCGATAGACGTCATACTCATAGTGCCAGTCGTGCATGCCGTCGGCATCGGCATCAGAGGCGTCAACATAATGATCAATGCTGACGCGCACGGTCATCTTCAAGGACATAAAGACGGTCGGACCTAATTCAAAAACTGTCCGGTCGCGGCATCATATGTTCGGGAGGTCGATCCATAATCGCTACTAAACCCGACGGTGATAACAATGAATTTCCTCTCATCTATGGTGATGCCGGATGTGCCATTGATCCTTATCGTCGAGATTGCCGATCGATTGCGGAACCCGATATAGGAAAGCTGATTTTTGTCGCCGTGCATCAGCGCATCGCCCAGCGCCTGTTCGAGCGTCGCGAACTTCGTATCGGAGACGCCGAAAGTCTCTTGGGGCTTGATCGAAGCACTTGTCCCGTCCGGCCGGGAATCCACGACTGCACCGCGCATGGTGACGTCGTCATAGGCATTTTCCTGGGACGGATTTTCGACCGTCAGCTTCACATAGTCCTTGTAGATATACATGCGATGGATTCGCCGGTTGCCCGCATAAGCTAATGCGCGATCATAGGCCTTGCGGAGCTTCTCCTTATCGAAATTTCTGTCGTCGCGCCCGGTGATCGTTTTCGGCAAGTCTTGCACATATGTCGTCACCGTCTCGATCCCGCCCGTGACAAGGGCGAAGGGAGCCAAGAAGCCGAGCACAAGGAACGCCAAAGTCGCGATCAAATTGGCGATCAACCGAACCGGTGACATCCGGGCGGAAAAATTGAGTTCGTCGCCGAACAACCCCGTGCCTTTGTCAGGATAGGATTTCTCAGCTTTTTGCGTCTTGTAGGCGAGGGGCGGCTCGGCGGCTTTCTGCTGCCAATCCTCGGGCGGGTCCTTATCGATGACCCCATAGCCGGGATTCGCCGGATCTTCGACGAACACAACAAAGCGGCCGGTGTAGAAATTGGGCAATTCGCCCATGGTGATAAACTGGCGGATCACCGTTTCGTACGGGGCGCCATGCTCCGGAAAAACCGTCAGCGTGAAAATGAACATGTGATTGAAGTTTGAAACGGTCAGCCCCGCTTCTTCAAGCTTGCCGACACGCGCCAACATGCGGCCGCCATCCGAAGTTCCGCCGTTGGCGGACTGAGGAATCCGGCTCGCAATCCCGCCCTGTCCGGCCTGGAGCATCGGTTTCAAATTGCGCGTTAAGCTCGCCACGAACACGCCGCTGAACAGGAAGCTTGCCGCTATAAATCCGATCACCACGAACGGTATCCATGAATCGGGTGCCACCCCATTTGCGCCGGCGACGATAAAGCCGATAAATGCGCCTATCGTCATCCACAACGCGGCTAGAATGATAAAACGGCGCGGGTTGAATCGGGCTTTCGGCGAGGCTGGGGGTTGGCTTTGCATCAACATAGATATTGTCCGTCGTCAGAATATTCAGGCCCAGCATCGCGCCTTAAATCAGCGGAGGTCGGGCCTCGTCTTGTGGTTGATGTTACGTGACAAACTTGCGGCGCTGCAAGCACAGGTATTTCGGTGTACATCCGAGCAAGCCGAACTGCCCCGCGTTCTGATCTTTTCGCTCGACGCGTTGTTTAGTTGAGGTTCACCCGTCCAAAGGAGAGGCCGCCGGATCCGCGCGACGCCGTATGGCGACAATTGTACGATTCACTCGCCACGGCTATTTCTTCGAATATTTCCGCTTTCGCAAATCCACGGCTGGAAGCGCCAGTCCGTAGTTGGCCAATTTTTCAACAAGTCCCGATGTGTGGAGCCATTATTCGGCATTATGTGTCGTGCCAAACTCTCATAGTGATCTGCGTTAAGTTTAAGGGTGAAACCTTCCAGGCGCTCGTGGCACTGCCCCATGAGACGAAGTCGGTTCGCGAGCTCTGGGAAGGTCCGCTTTAGCACATTCCCTTCCGAAAAGCCGACAGGCCGTTATCGGCCATCGTTGCGTTAATGACCTTCGGTCCGCGGAAACACTTCACTGGATGTTGAGTGTGTCGCTGCTCGGTCGTTTCGGAATGGCATTCACCTGACCTTTACCAATATTATAGCATCCCCTCCCACCAACCGGATCGGGAATCCGAATTTTCGCCATTGGTCGGGTGTATGAATTATTATAACATCATAGGAATTTTGAATACGAGCATGGCGGCGATATTCTGCATCGCGCTGCTGGCGATCTGGCGAAACAACCGCACTCTGAATTATATTAGGGTATTCGGCCTGTCGTACGCGATCAGGTCGCTGTGTTTCGGCATATTCTACTTTGCCTTCTCGTTGGAAAACCCGGTTTTGCGCTATTCGGCGAACATCTTCCTGCTGTTCGCGATCATGCTGCTGTCCATCGGTTTGTCCAACAGGCGCGGGCGACGGCCTCGCTACGGGGCTCTCGTCGCTATTGGGGCGCTCACGCTGGGGCCTCTCCACTATTATCAATTCATGGATCCGAACCTGCTGGCCCGGGTCATCATCCTCAATTCCGGGCTGGCTGTCCTCAGCGTTCTGATGCTGCTGGATGTTGCAAGGGCGCCGCGCCGTACGCCGGTCGAGCAGGTACTTCTCGGTTTGCTGCTCGTATCCTTCGCCGGCTATCTTCTTCGACCGCTGTTCCTGATTGCATCAGGCACCTCTGGCCAGCGGTTTGAAAGTTCGTACTGGCTTGTGGTTTCGATTTCGGACGCGCTCATCTGCGCGATGACGGCGGTCGGGGTCCTTGCGGTTATCGCGAGCGACGTGATGGACGGCATCAAGTCCGATGCGTTGATCGACACTCTGTCGGGATTGTTCAACCGACGCGGTTTCGAACCTCGCGCGCTCAGAGCAATGGCGAGGCAGACGGCCGGAAAGCCGGTGGCAATCATCCTCAGCGATCTCGACCATTTTAAATCGATCAACGATCTGTTCGGTCATAGCAGCGGTGATTTGATCATCCGGCACTTCTCGGACGTCCTGAAGGAGGAAGCACCCGGAGGTGCGATTATCGCGCGTCTGGGCGGTGAAGAATTCGCGATCATGCTACCTTCAGGCGCCGCCGTCTCCGCGCACGAACTGGCCGAAGAGATCAGGACGGCGTTCAAGCAAACCGCCCTGGATGTTATGTCCAGCGAGGCAAGCCCGACGGCAAGCTTCGGGGTCGCGATTGCGAGGGAAGATGAAAACCTGCAGGCTCTGATGGATCGCGCCGACCGTGCACTTTACAGAGCCAAGGGCGACGGTCGCGACCGCGTACATCTATCAGAGTAGACCAAGCCCACGCGGTTCCGTGAGAGATTGCGAACGCGCGAGAAGAATGTCCGCTATCTCTCTTGGATTTCCCAAAAGCGGATCGGCCGTAATCGGCCAGATTAAGCGGTTTAGTTTCGGTGGAGAGGCGGGCAGGGCGAAATGTCTCAAGTGGGGTGGCGGCTTCAACTGGTCATCGCAAACTTTCAGGCTGGGGGGCACGATCTCGTATCCTCCAGAACGCGTGTTTTTGACGCTCGCGATTCCGGTGTTATGATCCTTTAAATATAATCGGAGTCGCACAGATGGGAATGCAGGCTGACCATGACCTTTGGGGTCAGGCGCTCGCTGCGGAGCGTCGGTACGGGGACTCTGGGCCCGAGATCATTGCGCAGCAAGTTCAGAAACTGATGGCTGCGGGCGAAAATCGGGAAGCCGAATTCTGGTCACAGGTAGCGGAATGCCTGAGCGAGCTGCACGCCATCCGCTTTCCTGGCGAGCCTAAGGCTATGAGAAACGTTAATACCGATTCCTCACCGCCGTTGGGGGACTGTCGCCCGGTTCGTCCCGACCCCAATCTCGGCCGCTAACCGCATAAATTGTTTCTTGAGCGCAGTGGCTGCAATTCACGCGCCCGCAGCCTCGCCGCTGCTTCCTTCTCCAGCATTCGATGTCGATCGACGCCATCGCCGAACTGGCGCTCGTTCGGGCGGGCTTGCGCGCGTCACTCCATTCATCACCCGTGCCGTGATAGGCCTCAAGTACGTGCTGCGTCATCTGCGCTTTCACGAGGACGGGGTTATCAAGCTGGCCCCTGCAGCCTTGGCGTCGCGATGTCCTTGGAGGAAAAAGGTAAGCCCCGTCACATCTCTGCGGCGGGGCTTCCCTAAAGTTCGATCCGAAGATCCGAACTTAATTTCTGCCTGTCTTTCGATGGGCAGATATTGAAACGCCCCGTTGCGGCGATGGTTCCTTCGCGCTTGAGGTCTCGACTATTTATTTGGTGACGCGGCGTCGGCGCATGGCGCCACGCTCGTCGAATCCACAGACGAGCAGGGCCACAGATGCTGTTCGTCGGTAAGCGGCATATCTTCGCTCAGAGGAGTGAAGGTTGTTCGGGTGTCGGCGTCTTGCGGATCCAGGGCTCGCGCGTCCGCTCCATCTCGATGAGATGGTTCGGAAAGCGGCGATCCTGAAATGCGATCACATCATCGAGGGTGCCGTGGAGCCAGCGATCATAATCGTCCGGCATGAGCAGGACCGGCATGCGGTTGTGGACGGGACGGATCGCATCATTGCAGTCGGTCATCAGTCCTGAATAGACCCGCCCCCACTCGTCGCTGTCCTTCCACATGCCTGCCCAGGCGAAGATCGGCTCGCCTTTCACCCGGAACCAGGTGCGGGTCTTCGACCCCGCTTCGCCTTCCGCCTCGGCGAACTCGGTGACCGGGATGATGCAGCGATTTTCGGGTTTTCCGGCGATGAACTTCCACATGAAGCTCGTCAGGTCGGCGATATTGTTCACCGCCTTGGGCTTGATCGGAAGTCCGGTCCGCTTGCTCTTCTGCGGCAGCGGGAAACCCCAGACCATCTTCTCGAGGGTGCGGCGGCCTGTGGCCTCGCGCACGACCATACCGGGATAGCCCGGAAGCGTTTCCTCGGGCAGGTTGAACGCCGCCGGCGCGAGGTCGACCCCGAAATGCGCGGCGACCTCGGCGGCGCTCTTTCGCTCGGTGTAGAGATTGCACATGGGCGTCAGCCTATCATGAAATATGCACGCGAAAAGGCTTCAGAGCAGCGACGCCTGCGGCTGCGCTGTCGGCGGCAATTTCCCGCTGCGCCAGAGATGATCGGTATGTTCGATCGTGAAGCGGTCGGCAGGCGGCGGCGCGCGGAACTGGAAGGTGATGACATCCTTGATCGTGCCGTGGAGCCAGCGCTCATATTCATGCGGCTCGAGGAGGACCGGCATGCGGTCGTTGTACGGCATGATCGCTTCATTCGCGTCCATCGTCATCCCGGCATAGACGGGGCCGAACTCGGACGTGTTCTTGCAGAAGCCCGCCCACGCCATGATCGGCTGGCCTTCAAGCGAGAACCAGCTTCGCGTCTTCTCGCCCGGTGTTCCGTCGGGGTTCGCGAAATGGGTGAGGGGAATGAGGCAGCGATATTTGGTCTCGACGACGAGCGTGTCCCACATCGGATTGGTGAGATCGGCGACGAGGCCGATGCGGCCGGGCGGATCGCCGCGCAGCCGCATCTCGCGGGTGTGGCGAGGAAAGCCCCAGAGCATCTGCTTGAGGATGCGCCGGCCATTCACCTCCAGCACGACGAGCCCAGGACAGGCCTCGATCGTCTCGGAAGGCACCGCGATATCGATCTCGCCGCCCGCGCTGAAATAATCGGCAACGTCGGTCGCGGTCGCGGCGAGAGTGTAGAGCCGGGTCATCGCGCGGGCGGTTCAATAAGGCATTTCGGTGATAGATTGAACGAGCGCGCCGAAACTCTCGGGTTCGAATCCCGGGCCTTCCGCCGTGACGACGAGCATGGCGCGCGCGCCGGCTTCATAAAAGGCGTCGATGTCGGTCTGACCGAACGGATCGTAACGATTGCACCAGCGATCCATGGCGATCGCGCGCGCATGCAGCGCCGTCCCGGCCTGCGCCGCTGGCGAAAAACCATAGTCGCTGGCGAAACCGGCGAGCAGCCGGCCATGCTCGGCGATATCGGCCTCGCTGCGGACCGGTATGTGCGCGATCGTCTCTATCGCGGCGCGCATCTGCGGACCGGTGATTGTGACGGCGTTGACAGCCGCGAGAAAACCGTCGGGCGCAAAGAGATCGGCTTCGACCACGCCATATTGTGCGGAAGAGGCTTCATCTTCGACGCGATCCCTGATGTCGTCCATTTTGCTCATAACCAGGCTCCGAAGCGTTCGAGTCGGGTTTCGATTATAGAACAAAATGCGAACAAAGGCGAATCTGCAGGATGGCGCTCGGGCGCGGGGCGATATCCCTCAACGTGAAAGGCCGCCCCTCTCGGGACGGCCTTTCCATTGTCTGCCAGGCGCGGACTGCTCAGGCGAGCCGGACCTCCGCGGTGGAGGCCATGCTCTTGATCTTTGCCGCGCGCGGCGTGTGACAATGAGACATTTGACCACCTCCTTTTCCGTTGTTGACGATTTTCGGGATGTGGTGAGTGTGTTTTCTTGAATCAAGCCTTCGGCTCGGCGGCGCGCTAGCGGAAGTCGCGGGGCTTGATCTTGATGCCGTCGGCTGGCCGGCCGGGGATGATCCCCGATCCCGATCGCAGGTCGGGGATGCTGATATCGCGTGGGTTCCCCCCGAGCGGCTTTTCGGCGGGATCGCGCGGATCGGGACCCATGGCGCTTTTGACGACGTCGGCGCGGCTGACGCGATAGATGTCGGCAACGTCAGCGCGGTTGCCGACGCTCGCGAGCAGCGGCGACAGGTCGTCGAGCCTCTGCGCGATCACATGGATCACCTCGCCCTCGCGTTGCACCTGGCCGCGGACCCCCATCATCGACGCGCCGAGCACCGTTCGGCGATTGGCCTCGAAGACCTTGGTCCACACGACGAGATTGGCGACGTTGGTTTCATCCTCGAGCGTGATGAACATGACACCCTTCGCCGATCCCGGCTTCTGACGCACGAGCACGACGCCGGCGAGGTTGACCCAGCGGCCGTCCTTCACCGTCTGAAGCTCCTCGCAGCTGATCATCTTGCGCGCCCTGAGCTCGTCGCGCAGGAAGGCGAGGGGATGCGCGCGGAGCGACAGCCCCGACGCGCGATAATCCTCGACCACCTCGGCGCCTTCGCCCATCTGGGCGAGCGCTACCACCGGCTCGATCGCTTCGCGCTGGAGGCGTCCCGCGCGTTCGTCAGCCGCCGCAAAGAGCGGGAGGGCGGCAGGACTGAGGCCTTTCACCTCCCACAATCCCTCCCGGCGCGTGGAACCGAGCGCAGTGAAGCCATCGGCATCGCCGATCCGGTCGAGCGCTCCGCGCCCGACCCCCGCGCGGCGCTGGATCTCCTCGACGCTGGTGAAAGGCTGGTCGCCGCGCGCCGCGATGATTGCCGCGCCATCGTCATTGGCGAGGCCGCGCACCATGCGCAGGCCGAGACGGACGGCGAGATATTTGCCGCGGGCGGGTTCGAGCGTGCAGTCCCAGCGGCTTTGATTGACGTCGATCGGCCGTATCTCGACGCCATGCTGCCGCGCGTCGCGGACGATCTGCGCCGGCGCATAAAAGCCCATCGGCTGCGCGTTGAGGAGCGCGGCGCAGAAGATATCTGGATGGTGGCATTTCATCCAGCTCGACGCATAGGCGATGAGCGCGAAGCTTGCGGCGTGGCTTTCGGGAAAGCCGTAGGAGCCGAAGCCCTCGATCTGCTTGAAGGTCTTTTCGGCGAATTCGCGCTCATAGTCGCGGGAGACCATGCCTTCGATCAGCTTGTCGCGAAAATGGCTGACTCCGCCGGTGAGTTTGAAGGTCGCCATCGCGCGGCGGAGGAGATCGGCCTCCGATGCCGTGAACCCCGCGCATTCGATCGCGACGCGCATTGCCTGTTCCTGGAAGAGCGGCACGCCCAGCGTCTTCTCGAGCACGCGGCGCAGCTCGGGGGTCGGGTAGGTCACGGCCTCTTCGCCGTTCCGGCGGCGGCGATAGGGATGGACCATGTCGCCCTGGATCGGCCCGGGGCGGACGATCGCGACCTGGATCACGAGATCGTAGAAGGTGCGCGGCGCCATTAGCGGGATCGACGCCATCTGCGCGCGGCTTTCGATCTGGAAGACGCCGAGCGTGTCGGCCTTGCGGATCATCGCATAGGTTGCCGGATCCTCGGCCGGAATGGTCGAAAGATCGTGGGCGATGCCTTTGCTGTCGCGCAGGAATTCGAAGCCGCGGCGCATGCAGGAGAGCATGCCGAGTGCGAGAATATCGACCTTCATGAACCCCAAGGCGTCGATATCATCCTTGTCCCACTCGATGACCTGCCGGTCGTCCATCGCGGCGGGCTCGATCGGCACCAGCTCGTCGAGACGATCGCGCGTCAACACGAAGCCGCCGGGATGCTGTGAGAGGTGGCGCGGCGTGTTGATGAGCGTGCGCGCGAGTTCGAGCGTCAGCGCGAGGCGCTTGTCGTCCAGATCGAGGTTGAGCTCTTCGGCGTGGCGTACTTCGACGCCCTCGCGACTATAGCCCCACACCGCGCCCGCGAGCCCGGCGGTCATATCTTCGCTCAGCCCGAGCGCCTTACCGACTTCGCGCACCGCACCGCGCGCGCGGTAGCGGGTGACGACCGCGGTGAGCGCGCTTCGCGTGCGGCCGTAGGTCTCGTAAATCCACTGGATGATTTCTTCGCGCCGCTCATGTTCGAAGTCGACATCGATGTCGGGCGGTTCGCGCCGTTCGGCCGAGACGAAGCGCTCGAACAGCAATTCGGATCGCACAGGGTCGATCGAGGTGATGCCAAGCACATAGCAGACCGCGCTGTTCGCTGCCGAGCCGCGCCCCTGGCAGAGAATTTCGCGGCGGCGCGCCTCGGCGACGATCGAGTGGACCGTTAGAAAATAGGGCGCGTAATCGAGCTGACCGATCAGTCGAAGCTCATGCTCGAGCTGGGTGCGCACCTTGCCGTCAATGCCCTCGGGATAGCGGAGCGGGGCCTTCTCCCAAGTCAGCCGCTCGAGTTCCTGTTGTGGCGTGCGGCCGGGAACGCGGATCTCGTCGGGATATTGGTAGCGCAGCTCCTCGAGGCCGAAGGTGCAGCGGTTCGCGAACTCGACCGTTCGCGCGACGGGCGAGGCATCCTTGAGGTACCGGCGGAACAATCGCTCCATCTCGGCCGCCGATGTGAGGTGCCGGTC
>Ga0307414_10000202_pt1 | contig 40091 bp, 26 predicted proteins | sample DK1Ometagenome_FD_203804 | JGI IMG/M metagenome (GOLD analysis project Ga0307414, IMG submission 203804) | Maize rhizosphere microbial communities from greenhouse at UC Davis, California, United States - DK15-O-3 | ecosystem: Host-associated > Plants > Roots > Rhizosphere > Soil | place: USA... | reverse complement strand
GCGGAAGCCCGCGACTTCGCCCATGCGTGTCGCGGGCGCGCGGCCACGGCTGCCGTATCGGCCCTTCGGATTCTCGCCGCAGGCCATTTTCAGCGTGTAGGGAGCGCCGGGGAACTTCATCTGCTGGACGGTGACCGCGGGGACATTCTTCACGCTGACGCCGCGACCGCCGAAGAGATTGGCCGAGCCTGGAAGGATGAGCAGGCTCGTGACGCCGCCGGCGCGTGCCTTGGTGAAGACCGGGTCCTGCGGCCAGACCGAATGCTCGGCCCAGACATGCGCGGTATAAGGGTCGATATTCTCATTGCCGTCGGCATGGCCCTGAACACCCGGCGCCGCAAAGACGCCCAGATGCGAATGCGCGTCGATGATACCGGGCGTGACCCACTTGCCGCGGCCGTCGATGACCCGCGCGCCATCGGGGACCGCGATATCGACGCCGACCGCGACGATCTTGCCCGCCGCCATCAGCACCGTGCCATTGTCGATCCGCGTTCCCGTACCAGTCAGGATCGAGGCGCCGACGATCGCGGTGTCCGCCGCGGGGCGTGGCCGATAGGTACTCGCGAAGGGAGCCGGGGTGGCCGCCTCGCTTGGCTGGGGGACGGGCGGCGGCGTATCGGCTGGACGCGCCGAGGTGGCGGCGGCCGAACAGCCGGCAAGCAGCGCGAGCGCGGTGCCAAGGAGCGCGGTTCGCGCGGCGCGGCGGCCGTGCAGACGGAAGAAGTTGTCGGTAAGCTTTCGTGTCACGCCGGGATCACCTTGTGCGGAAGCGATGGGAAGGGCGGCAATCCCACCGTCGCGCCGGAAAGCGCGGCGGTGGGACGGGAGAGCGATCAGAAATTCTTCTTCACGCTGGCATACCAGTAGCGCGGGTTGGGCGAATAGAGCGAGCCCATATAGCCGAAGGCGCTTGAATCGAGTGGCGGCCGCGCATTCGTAATGTTGCGGACCCCCACCCTGATCTGCGTACCGTCGGTGAAACCGCCCTTGAGGTCGTACTGGAGATAGAGGTTCCCGGTGGTGTAGGCCTTGAGGAGCAGATTCTCGCCGTTGACCGAGATATCATTGTCGAGGACGCTGCCCGTGTAGCTTACGAAGCCGCCGGCTGTGAACTGCCCGAGCTTCCAGGTCAGCGAGGCCGAGCCGCGCCATTTCGGAAGTCCATCCTGCCGGATCAGGCTGCCGCCTTCGGGGATAATCGTGTCGACATTGATCGTTCCCGCCGCGCGGGCATCGAGCAGGGTCTGGATATCGGGCGACGCATCGCGGAAATATTTCAGCAGATAGGCCGCATTGGCACCGAAATCGAAAGTGCCGATGCCGGTGTCGCGGACCGACAGGTTGAAACCGAAGTCGATGCCGCGAACCGTCTGCGGTTCGAGATTGCGATAGATGTCATCGACATATTGCACCTGGCCGACCGGCGCGATGCCCGTTCCGGCGAACAAAGCGATGTCGTCGGCGGTCGGCGCGGCGCGCACCACATTCGGATCGGTCGAGCCCTGCAGGCGCTGGAGATAGTCGTTGATGAGCGCATTGCCTTCGCCATAGACGCCGACGATGCCCTTCTGCTTCACCTGCCAATAGTCGACGGTGAAGGTGGTACGAACGCTCCCGCTATTGAAGATAGGCGGCTGGAGCACGGTACCGACGGTGAAGGTGCTCGACGTCTCGGGCTTGAGGTCGGGATTGCCCGCCCGGCGGCCAGTGGTCACGAAGCTCTGGGCGCAATTGCCAAAGGTCGCGATGCGTCCGGCGCGCAGATCCGCCTCGCAGCGGATATAATCGGTGCGCGTGTTGCCACGGGTGATGATCGTCGCGTTGGTCTGCTCAAGGTTGGGCGCGCGGAAGCCTTGTGCCCACGAACCACGGATGCGCCAGCCTTCGAAAAGATCCCATGCCGCTGCGACCTTCGGCTTGGCGATGCTGCCGAAGTCCGAATAATGTTCGTAGCGACCCGCAAACTGCAACTCGAGGCTGCGGATGAGCGGCACGTCCATCTCGGGCGCGACGAGCGGCACCGCGAGCTCGGCGTAGGCTGCGAACACAGTGCGCGAACCTTTGGTGTCGGGGGTCGGACTGACGCCGAAGAGGTCGCTGTCCTGAACGACGCCGGTGACTGTGTCGGTCCATTTGATCGTCCCGTCGATGCGCTCGTCGCGATCATCGAGTTGCGAATCCCGGCGGACCTCGCCGCCGATCGCCATGCCGACATTGCCTGCGGGCAGTGCGAACAGATCGGCCTTCGAAGCTTTGAAATCCCACATGGCGAGCGTTGCCTTGCCGCGCCGCACGCTCTTGACGCGGATCGCATCCAGCGCGGCCTGATTGCTCGGGCTGGTGTCTATGCCGGTCGGATCGGCCGGGTTGCCGCCGTTGAACGGATTATAGGCGTCGGGGGTGGAGAGCGCGAGGTTGCGCTGGAGCAATGTCGCGCTGATACCGTCCTGCGTATCGCGCACCGAGGCCTCCGAATAGACGGCGGCGGTTTCCCAGTTGAAGCCGAGTGCCTCGCCGCGCAGCCCGATGAGGGTACGGAACTGGCGATTGGTTACATCGACGATGGTCGGCCCCATGTCGGTAAAGCGATAGTTGGTCATCGTGACGGGCAGGCCCGCCGCCGACGCGTCGATGCCGGGAAGGCGGTTCGGGTTGATGCTGCCGTCGGCGAAGGTGACCGGTCCGAACGGGTTCCAATAGTTCGACCCGGGGATCGACATGCGGATCGAGCCGATCGTGAAAACGCTGTCCTGCACGCTGCGCGTCTTGCCGTAATAATAGCCGGCTTCGCCGAACAGCGTTACACTGTCCGACAGATCATAATGGCCGCTCGCGAACAGGTTGACGCGGTCGAGTTTCGGCGAGATCGAGATCGGGTAATTTGCTTGCGCGTTCCAGCGCGTGTTGCGGTCGGCGCCGGTCGTTGCGCGGGTGCCGTCATCGATGCATATGCCGCCCGCCAGCGAGACCGAGCAGCCGCCATTGGCGGTTGGCTGGATCGAGAAGACACCGGCATTGGTCGTGACGTTGGCGCCATTCTGGCGGACGCGAACCCCGGTGGTGAAATCGCCCCAGGGCGAGAGCGTGTTGCGGTCGTCGAGGGCATTGTTTCCCGCGAAGACGGTGCCGGCGAAATCGGAGAAGTCGCGGTGATCGCCGGTTGCGGTGAAATCCTGGTCTTGCGAGGTCAGCGCGGTGCGGCGGGTGTAGTTGAAAAGGAGTGAGATATTGCCGCGGTTTTCGGCGAGATCCTTGCCGAGATAGCCCGAAGCATTGAATTCGCGCAGCCCCGTGCCTTCGCCGCCGCCATATTGAAATGACAAGCTGCCGCCGTCGATATTGTCGCGCAGCACCGTGTTCACGACGCCGGCGACCGCATCGGTGCCATAGAGGGCCGCAGCGCCGTCGCGCAGCACCTCGACCCGCTGGATGCCATATACGGGAATCGCATTGGTGTTGTAGGTGATGACGGGGGCGAGCGAAGCGCTGGCCTGGCTGCCCGGATGCTGGACGACGCGACGGCCGTTGAGAAGCACGAGCGTGTTGCCGACGCCCAGGCCGCGCAGATCGACCGAGCCGATGTCGCCGCGCGCGAAGTTGCTGCTCGTCTGGCCATTGCTGCTGTTGAAGGAGACGTCGCCCATCTGCGGGATCGAGCGGAAGAGGTCGTCGCCCGAGACGGCGGCAGTGGCGGCGATTTCGCTTTCGCCGACGACGGTGACGGGCAGCGCATCGGTGATCTTCGACCCGGCGATGCGGCTGCCGGTCACGACGATTTCGGAACCTGCCGGATCGGCGGCACCTGTTTCCTCGGCTCCGCTGTCCTGCGCATAAGCGGTCCCGGCGCCGACAAGGCAGAGCGAAGAGGATGCGAGCAGCAAGGCTCGGCGAAGCGGTGTATGAAGCGTAAGCATGCAATGTCCCCTGATTGTCGACCCTGTGTCGTCCTCCATGCGAGCGGATGGGTCGTGGACGCCCATCTCAATTCACTCTGACGCAACGCCGGATGAAATCCCCACCAATGTGCGGCAGAAAATTTCAATCGGCCTTACGCGAAGGCAACTTTATGTGGGACGAGCCCTTAGCAATCTTAGTGTAATTGTCTACTAAATTAATCGACAATTTCAATTGAAGCATCGACCTCGACAGCGAAATTAAACGGCAGGCGATAGACGCCGATGGCCGAGCGAGCATGTTTGCCGGCTTCGCCGAACACATCGACGATAAGGTCCGAGCAACCGTTCATCACCGACGGAATTTCATAGAATTCCGGGCCGGCCTGAACATAGCCGCCGAGCCGGAGGACGCGCGCGACGCGGCCCAGATCGCCGCCGGCCGCGGCCTTGAACTGGGCGATGAGATTGATCGCGCAAAATCGTGCCGCGATGATGCCGTCGGCAAGGCTGCAGTCGGATCCCACGGTCCCCTTGATCCCGCCGCCCGCATGGGTCGAGAGCTGGCCTGAGATCTGGACGACGTTGCCCGAGCGCGTCGATGAAACATAGTTGGCGACGGGCGGGCAGACCTCGGGCAGTTCGATTCCCAGGCTGGCGAGGCGGCTTTCGATACGCGACATGATTATTCCTTGGTTGCGAGGGAGGGTAGTTGTTCGGCGGGTGCGGGTTCGCCCGCGGCGGCTTCGCGCGCCATGCGTCGGCCTTCCCAGCGGTCGATGACCGCAGCGGCGACCGAATTGCCGACGACGTTCGTAGCCGAGCGGCCCATGTCGAGCAGATGGTCGACCGCGAGGATGAGGAGCAGTCCGGCTTCGGGCAGCTTGAAATAAGCGAGCGGTGCCGAGATCACGACGAGCGAGGCGCGCGGGACGCCCGCCATTCCCTTCGACGTGACCATGAGCAGGAGCAGCATGGTGATCTGCTGGCCAATGGTCATGTCGATGCCATAGGCCTGCGCGATGAAAAGCACGGCGAAGGTGCAATACATCATCGAACCGTCGAGATTGAAGCTGTAGCCCAGCGGCAGGACGAAGGAGACTATGCGCCGGTTGACGCCTTGCTTCTCGAGCTCCTCCATCGTCTTGGGATAGGCGGCTTCCGAACTCGCGGTCGAAAAGGCCAGCAGGACCGGGGTGCGGATGCCGCGAAAAAGTCCGAAGGCGCGTGCCCCGATGATGGCGAGCGCAGCGAGAAACAGCACGAGCCAGAGTACGCCGAGCGAAAGATAAAAGCCGGACACGAAGCCCGCATAGGTTACGAGTACACCGGGCCCCTGGGTCGCGATGGTCGAGGCGAGCGCAGCGAAAATCGCGACCGGCGCGGTTTTCATCACGAAACCGGTGACCTTCAGCATGATTGCGGCGACCTGCTCGACCAGCGCGAGCACGGCGGGCGCTTTGTCGTCGATCGCGGCCACCGCCGAACCGACGAGAACAGAGAATACGACGATCTGCAAAATCTCATTCTCCGCCATTGCCTGGACGATCGATTGCGGGATGAGGTGGGTGACGAACTGTTTAAGCGAGAAGTCGCCCGTCGCGACGATGCCGTCGGCTCCCGTCGTCGGCAGCTCGAGCGCGAGGCTGGCGCCGGGCTGGAGCAGATGCACCATGACGAGCCCGATCGAGAGCGACACGATCGAGGCCCCGATAAACCAGCCCATCGTCTTTGCGCCGACGCGGCCGATCGCGGCGGCGTCTTCCATGTGCGCGATCCCTGCGACGAGGGTCGCGAAGACCAGCTGGGCGATGATCATCTTGATTAGGCGCAAGAAGAGATCGGTGAGGATCGAGAGATTGTCGGCGATTTCGGCCGCCTTGGCCGCGGGGAAATTCGAGTTGACGAACCAGCCGGCCGCGATGCCCGCGACCATGGCGAAGATAAGGATGAAGGCGAAAGCTCTGTTCATGACTGTCCCGTTCCGGCTTCGCCCCGGCCGGGGCGTACAGGAAGCAGAGACGCAGGCGCGGCGAGGTTCCGCAGCAGCAATGCGGTCGACAAGCGCATTTTGTTGCGACATGGCGGGCAGGGACCGAACAGGCTGGTGGGGTTATGCGCCGCCACTGCGTCAAAGCAGGGCAGGGTGACAATCAGATGATCGAGGAGACATGCGTGGCCAGTTTTCGGAAGATGCTCGTAACGGGAACGGCAATTGCCGCGGGCCTTGGCTGGGCCAGCCAGTCGGTGCTTGCCGAACCGGGCGGCGAGGTGTTCGCGATCACCGGCGCGACGATCTTCGATGCGACCGGAAAGGACCCCTATCGCGGAACCGTCGTCGTGCGTGACGGCCGGATCGAAGCAGTCGGCACCGACATCAAGGTTCCGAAAGGGGCCAAGGTCGTTCGCGCCGACGGCAAGGCGCTGCTGCCGGGCTTTATCGACGTTCACACGCACTGGTCGCCATCGGGCTCACCCGGCACCCTGCCACAGATCGCCAGCGCCTATCTCGCGAGCGGTGTTACGACGGTGAACGACTTCCATCAGCAGCCCGAGGCTTTCGCGCCGCGCCGCGCCTGGCTTGCGGATATTTACGCGCCGCACGTCAATTTCGTCGCACGCATGAGCACGCCCGGCGGCCACGGGGCGGACTGGGGCGACACCCATACCACCAAATGGGTTGCGACCCCCGAAAGCGCGCGACGCGAGGTGCAGGCCCTCCAGCCTTACCGGCCCGATTATATCAAGGCCTTCGCCGACGGCTGGCGCTACGGCCAGTTGCCCGAGGAAACTTCGATGAATGTCGAAACGCTCGCCGCACTTGCCGACGAGGCGCACAAGCATGGCCAGCGCGTCCTCACCCACACGGTGACCGTCGAACGCGGCAAGCTCGCGGCCGATGCCGGGATCGACGTGATCGCGCACAGTATCCAGGACGGCGTACTCGACGCTGACGCTATCGCCCGGATCAAGAAAGCGGGCACCTTCTACGCCCCGACGCTCGCCATCTATCAGCTGAAACCCGATGAGATGGGCCCCGGGCGCAAGGATGATGCCGCGACGCGTCTCCGTATCCGCAAATATGGCTTCGCCGAAGAAAATGTCCGCAATCTCCACGCCGCAGGCGTGACGATCGCGGTCGGCACCGATGCCGGGATCGGCGGCGCCAAGCATGGCGTCTCGACTCTCCAGGAAATGGAATTGCTCGTCGCGGCTGGTCTCACGCCGAAGGCGGCGCTGCTCGCTGGCACCTCGAACAGCGCGCTCGCCTTGGGCCTTGCGGGCGACCGGGGCAGGATCGAGAAGGGCAAGCGCGCCGACTTGGTCCTCATCGACGGCAAGCCGTGGGAGACGATCGACGACGTCGAGCGGATCGACCGCGTCTATATCGACGGCAAGCTCGTCCACGGCGGTGGGGTCAAACTGCCGGCGGGCAATCTCGCCACCAGGCTGCCGGCATCGCCCGCCGCGGCGCTGATCGACGATTTCGAACGTGCCGATGGACGCAGCGCGCTCGATACGCTGCGCCTGACCGACATGGACGGCGGCGTCGAACGTTCCTTTGTGGTCTCCAACCGCGTTCTCCACGCCGGCGGCGAGGGTTCGGCTCTCGCCTTCGCGGTGGAAATGTCGCTCAAGGACAAGCCCGAGGGCGGCATTCTCGTGCCCCTGAGCCGTGGCTTGGTCCGTCCGGTCGATGCGCGCAACTTCGCGGGCGTCCGGCTCGATATGCGCGGCGCCGGCCGCTATCTCCTTGTCGTCAACACGCTCGCCGGCGAATTCACTGCGCCGATCGAGGCGAAAGAGGACTGGTCCGAACTGCGCGTGCCATTCACCGCCCTCGCGGCGACGCGTCCGGGGCGCGGCGATACGCCGTCCTGGCGCGGCGATGATCTCGTGCAGGTGGGGGTCGTCGTCCAGCGCGACGCCGGGGCCAGCGCCTGGGGCGAAATCGACAATCTCGGCTTTTACTGACGCGGAACATGCCGCGCTGAATCCCGCACCGGCTTCGCGGTTCGCCGCGACGCCAGTGCGGGGCTTCTCGGTCAGAGCGTCTGGAGGAGCCGTTCGACGAGCCGGCGCCGGGGCTCGATCGACGAGATGAGACAATATTCGTCGAGCGTATGCGCGCCGTCGCCATCGACGCCCAGCCCGTCAAGCGTCGGGATGCCGAGCGCCGCGGTGAAATTGCCGTCCGACCCGCCGCCGACCATCGGCACTTCAGTCAGATCGAAACCGAGCGTGGTGGCCTCGGCCCGCGCCGTCTCGAACAGCCGCGCAACGCCCTCGCTCCGTTCATAGGCGGGCCGGTTGATCCCGCCTCCTACCCGAAGCGCGACATCGGGGCCCATCGCCTCGAGCCCGAGGATGGCGCGTTCCATCCGCTCGCCCTCGGCGGCGTTGGTGATGCGCACATCGACTGCGAAGCGGCACTGGTGCGGCACGACATTGATCGCGGTGCCGCCGCCGATCTGGCTCACCGTTGCAGTGGTGCCCCGATCATAGTCGGTCATTTCTTCGACCTTGAGAATCTGCCGAGCGGCTTCGCGGATCGCGCTGCGTCCGTCCTGGTGGCGCGAACCCGCGTGCGCGGGCCGGCCTTCGACTTCGACGTCGAACCAGCCCACACCCTTGCGCGCGGTGACCGCCGCGCCTCCGGGCCGGGCGGGCTCCATCACGAGAACGTGGCTCGACCGGCGTCCAAGGTCTTCGACAAGCGCGCGCGTCGTCGGGCTGCCGATCTCCTCATCTGGCGACAGGAGAAAGCGGATCGGCCGGCCGATCGCCGCGCCGAGGCGAGCGGCGTTGCGAAATGCCATCAGCGCAAGATAGATGCCGCCCTTCATATCATAGGCGCCGGGCCCATAAAGCCGGTCACCATCGCGGCGCACCGGAAGCGCGCCCGCAAGCGTGCCGACCGGGTGCACGGTATCGACATGGGTGACGACAAGAATCGCGGGGCGGTCATTGTCCGCACCCGCGTGCAGTACCGCGCAATCGCCCAGCCCGTCGCGGCCCGGAATCCGCTCGACTGTCACCGGCTCGTTCGCGATTTCAGCCAGGATCATGTCCTGCATCGCGTTGATCGCGGCGGCATCGTGGGTCGGGCTTTCGAGCGCCAGCCAATGGCTGAGCGTGGCGACCGCTTGTTCGTCTGATGTCATGATGGGCCTTCTTGCTGCTGAGTCGATGCCCGGCCGAAGGGCTTGACGACTCATAGGCGTTGCTGTCATCTCGTTCAACATGACAAATATGGTTCACATATATGAACGATAGCGTTCGATCTGCCTCACGTGTGCTTGACCTTCTCGAACTGCTCGCAGGTGCCGAGGACGGGCTATCGCTCGCCGAAGCGTGCGAGCGGCTCGGCGCGCCCAAGAGCAGCACGTTGATGTTGCTGCGCACGCTCGCCGGGCGGGGCTATGCGGTGCGCGGCGAAGGCGATCGCTATCGGCTCAACGACAATTTTCGCAGCGGCGGTTTCGGATGGGGCGGGCAGGCGGCGCGGCTCATCGCGGTTGCCGAACCGGTGCTGCGCGAACTCGCCGACGCGATCGGAGAGACGGCCATCGTTGCAACGCTCACCGACAAGGGAATGGTCCGTCTGCTTGCCAAGGCGGTGACCCACGAAAATATCCGCTACGACATCGATCTTGGCCGGGAACTGCCCGCCTATTGCACTGCGATCGGCCGCGTCTTGCTCGCGCAAATGCCGCCCGAGGCGCGCGCGTCCTTACTCGATCGTGTCGATCCGATGCCGATCACGCCGCACAGCCTGACGGACCGCGCCATGATCGAGGCGCGGATCGACGAAGCGGCGCGCAGCGGCATCTCGGTCGTCGCCGAGGAATATGCACTCGGCGGCACCGGCGTTGCGGTGCCGATCCGGCTCGCCGACGGCCGCGTCGTCGGCGCGGTCAACGCGGGATGCATCTCGCCGCGCGTGGTCGGCAAGGAAGAGGAGATCGAGCGCGCGCTTCGTGCCGCGGCTTCCGCCATCGCGGCGCGTCTCGACAATCGCGGCGCGGCATGAGCGGGCACATCCTCATCTGCGGAGCGGGGGCAGTGGGCGGCGCGATCGGTGCCGCGCTCGTCGATGCGGGTCATAGCGTCGACTTTGTGGACATGGACGCCGATCATGTCGCGGCGCTCCGCGACCCTGCGCGGGGTCTGATCCTCGAAGGTCCGGTACGCGCGCGGGCGGGTGCGGTCCGCGCCTGGCTGCCCGGCGAACTTGCGGGGCAGTGGGACCAGGTCATGCTCTGCGTGAAGGCGCATCACACCGCCGCCGCCGCCGCGATGATCGCACCGCATCTCGCCGATAGCGGCTGCTTGCTCACCTTGCAGAACGGCCTTGCGGCGCGCATCGCCGCCGATGTGCTGGGGCGCGAACGCGTTGTCGTCGGCTTCGTCAACTTCGGGGCCGACCGGATCGGCGACGGCAAGATCATGCTCGGCAATCGCGGCGCGGTGGCGCTCGGCGAATGGGACGGGACGACGACCGCACGTCTCGATGCGTTCTGGCGGTTGCTCGGCGACTTCGAACCCGAAGCGGTCGCGACGCCCGACATATGGGCCTTCATCTGGGGCAAGCTTGCATATGCCGCGCTGCTGTTTGCGGAGGCTACCGCAACCGCAGGAATCGCTGCCACGCTCGACCGGCCCGAACTGCTGCCACTCTGGCGCGCGCTCGCCGGTGAGGCGATCAGGACCGCGCGCGCCGAAGGCGTCGAACCCACCGGCTTCAACGGTTTTGACCCCGCTGCGTTTGGCGCTCGGGCGCGCCCGGCCGAGAGCGCGGCGAGTATCCGGGCGATCGCCGATTTCTATCGCGGCGGCGCCAAGCCGCATTCGGGCGTTTGGCGCGACCTCGCGATCCATCGCCGAAAGACCGAGGTCGATGCGCAGCTCGGCATGGTCGCCGACATCGCGGCCGCGCGCGGCATCGCGACACCTGCGCTGTCGGGGCTGATCGCGCTCATCCACCGGATCGAGAATGGCACGGCGGTACAGGATGACGCCCATCTTGCGGAACTCGCCGATGCCATCATTGCCTGATCTGGCAAACCGCACCGTCGCTGTCAGCGGGGTGGGTTCGGCCTTCGGCGTAGCGATTGCCCAGGCCTTTCGTGCGCAGGGCGCGTGGGTGTTCGGATGCGATCTCGATCCTTCCGCCTTTCCAGCCCTCAGCGCGGCTGGCGTCGAATGCATGGTGGTCGATCTTTGCGACCGCGCCGCGGCGGCGGGCTGGATTGAGTCGATTGTCGGCGCGGCGGGGGGCATCGACATTCTCGTCAACAATGCGGGCGGCGTGGCGGGTCAGACGCATCGGCCGTTCGAGACGCTGTCGGACAGCGACTGGGATATGGTCCTCGACATCAACCTCAATGCCGCGATGGCGCTATCGCGTGCCTGTGTTCGTCCGATGGCGAAGGCGGGCTCGGGCGCGATCGTCAACATCTGTTCGGGCGCGTCGCTCAGAGCATCGCTCACCGGAATTCAGGCCTATTGCGCCGCGAAGCACGGGCTTCTCGGGCTGACTCGGCAACTCGCGCACGAACTCGGCCCGCAAGGCATCAGGGTCAATGCGATCGCGCCGGGCCTCGTTCTCACCGGCGAAGCCACGCGCCGCCAATGGGATGCCTATGGCCCCGAGCGACAGGCGGACATTCTCGGCGGGATCGCGATGCGCCGGCTTGGCAGCGCGCAGGACATCGCGCGCGCAACGCTGTTTCTCGCTTCGGATTGGGCGGGGTTCGTGACCGGCCAGATTTTGAGCGTCGATGGCGGCAGCCGATGAGGGAGCGACAGGCATGACCGACGAGGCAATGCGCGAGCCATGGCAATGGGGCGAAGACGAATGGCGCGGGCGAGTGAACCGGGTGCGCGCGGGACGCCGGCTTGCGCCTGCAGCCTGGCCGGACGGCAAGGGATTCGCGGTCGCCATCTCGTTCGACAGCGATCATGAGACCAATGAACTGCGCGATGGCGGACGTTCCATCTCGCGGCTGAGCTGGGGTCAATATGGTGCGCGTGTCGGTGTGCCGCGAATTTTGGAGTTGCTGGCGCGCCGCGGCGTCCCCGCCAGCTTTTTCGTGCCAGCCGTGGCGGCGCTCCTCCATCCCGAGGAACAGCGCCGCGTCGTCGCCGAGGGTCATGAAATCGGCCTTCACGGATGGATTCACGAACGCAATTCGGTGCTGCCCGAAGCGGCCGAGCGCGATCTTATGCTGCGCGCCGCCGATACGATCGAGGCGGTCTGCGGGATACGCGCCGTCGGCATCCGCACACCGTCCTGGGATTTCGGTCCGGGCACGCTTCGCACGATCCGCGACATGGGGCTCGCCTATGACAGTTCGCTCATGGCCGACGAGGATTGCTACGAGCTGCTGCTCGACGGCGAGGAATGCGGCGTTGCCGAGCTTCCGGTCGAATGGATCCGCGACGATGCACCCTATTTTCTGATGGATCGCTTTGGTTCGGCACGGCCGCATCTTGCACCCGCTGACGTGTTCGACATCTTCCGCCGCGAACTCGATGCCGCATGCGAGGCGGGCGGGCTGTTCCAGCTCACGCTCCATCCGCACATCATCGCCGCGCGGTCGCGCATCTGGATTCTCGACGAGCTTCTCGGCCACGCTGCCGATCGCGGGGCGTGGTTCGCGACGCACCGCGACATCGTCGCCCATGCCCGCACCGCCACAGCGGGTGAGGGCGAAGAAAAAGCATGAACCTGAAAATGTCTGGTGGGGTGAACCCGTCAGGCTGCGTCTTAACCAACGAGGGCGGGCCTTTCAGGCCGAATCAAGCGCCCGTCCTCACTTCAAAGGAGCCGCTGTCCGCCATGAAAGCGAAACTGTCCTTCCAGTCGTCCCTTGCAGGGACCTGTTTCGGGTCCACGGCCGCAGCGGCTCTTCTTGCCCTTTCGGCCGCCGCCTCCGCGCAGGCGCCCGCCGGCGACTCCGTCGCGAAGCTCAATGACCGCCGCCCCTTCATCGCACCCGATGCGCGGACGAGCGAAGACCCCGTCCGTATTCCGATGAAGCCCGTCGCCGCAGCCGGTTCCGAGCTCGTCATTCGCGGCGGGCGGCTGTTCGATGCGGTGAGTGGCAGTGTCCGCCCCGCGACCGTGGTCATTCAGGGAAACCGGATCAAGGCGGTGCTGCCGCCCGATGCGACCGGTTGGGGTGCCGACGCGAAGATCATCGATGCCACGGGCAAAACCGTGATGCCGGGCCTGATCGACATGCATACGCACGTCACCTATCCCGACCGCGCCTCGCCTTTCGACGAACAGGGCAGCGAGGGGGCGGGGACGCTGCGCGGCCAGCGTAATCTTCGCTATTTCCTCGAATCCGGTTTCACTTCAGTGCGCGATCTCAATGGCGTGAGCAACGCGCCATTCCTTCTCAGCCAGTGGAGCGCGGCGGGTATGATCCCGGCGCCCCGCGTTTTCGCTGCAGGATGGATCATCACCGGCACCGGCGGCCATGCTACCGAGCGGCCGGTCATCCCCAGCCATGGTCCCGATTATGCGAAAGAAGTCGATGGTCCTGACGCCTGGCGCGGGATGGTGCGCAAGGCATTCAAGGAGGGCGCAAGCGTCATCAAGATCGCGAGCCACTTCGCGCCGGACGAAGTCAGCGCCGGAATCGAAGAAGCGCATCTGCTCGGGCTCAAGGTCACCTGCGACTGCGAGACGATTTACACCGAGATGGCGGTCGACGCGGGTATCGACATGATCGAGCATCCGCTGCCGCGCTCGGATGCCGCGATCGCCAAGATGGCAAAGAAGAAGATTTCCGCCGTGCCGACGCTGCAGGTCTATCAGAATCTGCTCGACCGCGCCGGCGGTTTCTATGGCTCCACTTCGCGCCGCTTTACGATGACCAGCCAGGGCAATTTCGACGAATTCAAGAAAATGAAGGCTGCGGGCATCGTCATGGGTGTCGGCACGGACTCGATCGGCGAGGCGAGCCTGATGGTGCCCAACAGCTATATCGCCGAACTCAAATGGTTCGTGCGGGGCGGCTATTCGGTAACCGACGCGCTGAAAGCGGGAACGATCGTCAACGCTCGGCTCCTCGACATGGGCGATGAACTTGGCAGCATCGAACCCGGCAAGCTGGCCGACATCATTGTCGTCGACGGGCGTCCGGATGAGAATCTCGACGATCTGGCGAGGGTCGAACAGGTTATCAAGGATGGCCAGTGGCTGATCGAGGATGGCGCGCTTGTCACGCCGCGCCATGTCTCGACCCCGCTCGTGAAGCCCTCGCCCCCGGCGGACGTGAAGTGATGCGCGGCGCGGCGCGTGCGGCCTTCTAGGGGAGAGCGAGCGATGGACGCGACCGAGGTTCCCGCCAGTCCTGTCGAACCGACGCGCCGTGAAACCGCGCGCGCGCTAGGCTCGGCGATGATAGGCAATTGGTTCGAACTCTTCGATTTCATCATTTACGGCTATTTCGCCGCCCAGATCGGGCGCGCGATGTTCCCGGAGGCCGACCCGGTGACGATCATCCTGTCGAGCTTCGCGACCTATGGGGTCGGTTTTGTCATGCGGCCGGTGGGCGGAATGGTTCTCGGTCATTTCGGCGATCTTCACGGCCGCAAGACCGCGCTCGTCTTTACCATGTTGCTCATGGCCGGCGCGACCGGCGCGACGGGGCTCATCCCATCCTACGCAACGATCGGGATTGCGGCGCCGATCCTGCTCGTTCTCTGCCGCTTGTTGCAAGGCTTTGCCGCGGGCGGCGAATGGGGCGGCGCAACCACCTTCCTCGTCGAATATGCGCCGCCGCACCGGCGCGGCTTCTATGGCGCGCTGCAGCAACTCAGCACGAGCCTTGCCATCCTGTCCGCGCTCGGGACGTCGCTCCTGCTCAATGCGCTCCTCACCGAACAACAGATGATCGACTGGGGCTGGCGCATTCCGTTCCTCCTCGGCTTCCTCGTCGCGCCGGTCGGTTTCTATCTGCGCCGGAGCGTCCGCGAGACGCCGCGTTACCGCGCCGCGAGCGAGGACCGCTCGATCAGCCCGATGCGCGAAGTGCTCGCGCATCATCGCGGCGCGGTCGCCAACGTCTTTGGTGTCGCGATCATCTGGTGCGTCGCCGGCTATACTTTCGGCGCGTTCCTGATCAGCTATGCGACCGAACTTTTGCACATCGAGCGCGGCACCGTGCTGCTGGCGATCACCGCAGGCACGCTTGTCAATATCGCGGTCATCCCGCTCGCCGGCCATCTGTCGGACCGCTTCGGCCGCAAGCCCTTCCTCGTTGCCAGCGCAACCGGTTTCTTGCTGCTCGTCTTTCCGCTTTTTTATGCGATGGCCACCTTCCAGACGCCGTGGACCATCTATGCGACGGCGATTGCGGCGGGAATATTGAGCGGCCTCTACAGCGGCTGCGCGCCGACCTTTCTCTGCGAGCTGCTGCCGACGCGGGTGCGATATTCGGCGCTCTCGGTCGGCTACAATGGCGCGGTGATGCTGTTCGGCGGCTTCGCGCCCTTCATCGCGACCCTGCTCATCCAGCAGACGGGCGCGCTCTCTTCGCCCGCCTTCTACGTCATGTCGGCCGCCGCGCTGACACTCGTCTTCCTGCTCCGCATGAAAGCGCCCGATCAGGCCACCGCGCTCGATCGCTAGGCACCACCTGTCAACCAAGAGGGTCCCGACTATGAAACGACTGGCAGTTGCCGCCACTTGCGCGTGGCTGATGACAACGAGCGCTGCGATCGCAGGGCCGGTCCCGACGCCAAAGGAGGTGCTGGGTCACGATATGGGCGAGGATCGCTATGTTGCCAGCTACAGCGAGACGTCGACCTATTGGAAGAAGCTCGCCGACGTCAGCGATCGCATCAAGCTCGTCGACATCGGCCCGACGGTCGAAAAGCGGCGCCAGCTCATGGCCATCGTCTCTTCGCCGGAAAATCTCGCGATGCTCGACAAATATAAGGATATCTCGGAACGGCTCGGCCGCGCCGAAGGGCTGACCGACGAGCAGGCACGCGCGCTGGCGGCCGAGGGCAAGGCCGTGATCTGGGTCGATGGCGGAATTCACGCGACCGAGACGCTGACCCATTCGGCGATCATCCAGCAGGTCTACGACCTCGTGAACAGCGACGACGCCGAAGCAAAGCGCATCCGCGACAATGTGATCATGCTCTTCGTCGCGAACAACCCCGACGGGCAGGAACTTGTCGCCAACTGGTATATGCGGATCAAGGATCCGGCAAAGCGCGAGGCGGGCTTTGAAAGCCTGCCCAAACTGTATCATGCTTATGTCGGCCACGATAACAACCGTGACTTCTATATGGCCGAAATGCCCGAGACGCAGAATATCACGCGTGTTCTGTTCCGCGACTGGCGCCCGCAGGTCGTGCTCAACCAGCATCAGACCGGTCCTGCTGGCACCGTTGTCTTCATCCCGCCGTTCCGCGACCCGTTTAATTTCAACTTCGATCCACTCGTGATGACAAGCCTCGAAGAGGTGGGGACAGCGATGCAGTCGCGCCTGCTCGCCGACGGCAAGCGTGGGGGCACCTCACGCGATGGCGCGCATTATGACACCTGGTACAACGGCAATCTGCGCTCGATCTCCTATTTCCATAACGCAATCGGTATCCTGACCGAGACGATCGGCAAGCCGGTCCCGATCGACATAGAGCTTGTTCCCGAACGCCAGCTTCCGGGTAACAACCAGCCTGCGCCGATCGCACCGCAGAAATGGCACATCGGCCAGTCGCTCGAATACAGCATGACGATCAATCGCGCGGTGCTGAGCTATGCCGCCGCCAACCGCGAAAAGCTGCTGTTCAACATCTATCGCATGGGGGCGAACAGCATCGCGCGCGGCAGCACCGACAGCTGGACGATGACGCCGACGCGCATTGCCGAGATGCACGCCGCGAGCGCGGCGACCGGTGCCAAGCCCGTCGCGACGCGAACGCGCGGCAGCAGCTCGATCGCCCCCCGCTTCTACGATGAGGTGATGAAGAATCCGGCGAATCGCGATGCACGCGCGTATGTCATCGACCCCGGCCAGCGCGACTATCCGACCGCGATCCGCTTCCTCAACGCGCTGATCAAGCTTGGTGTCGACGTCGACCGCGCCAGTGCGCCCTTCAGCGCGAACGGGAAATCCTGGCCCGCCGGGACCTATTTCGTCCGCACCGCCCAGGCTTATCGCCCGCATATCCTCGATATGTTCGAACCTCAGGATTATCCCGAAAATTTCGAATATCCCGGTGGTCCGCCGATCCCGCCGGCCGATGCGACGGGCTATACCCCGGCTTTCCAGATGGGCGTGGGCTTCGATCGCGTTCTCGATGCGCTGGATATGCCATCGGAACGGGTCGGCACAATCCTCGCCAATCGCCCGGGCCGGATCGTCGGCGAAGGCGAGGCTGGTTATCTTGTCGGGCATGGCACGAACAACAGCTTCATCCTCTCGAACCGCCTTCTGAAAGCGGGCCAGCCGGTATCCTGGCTACACGATCCGGTCGCAGTCGCGGGCGCGGCTGCCGAACCGGGCGCGCTGTGGGTGCCTGCCAGCCCCGCGGCAAAACGCATTGTCGAGGCGAGTGCCGCCGACCTCGGGCTTGACGTAGAGCGCGCGGCGACGGCTCCGGCGGGCGAACGCGCGGCGATGAAGCGGCCGCGTATCGCGCTGGTTGATATCTATGGCGGATTAATGCCGACGGGCTGGATGCGCTGGATCTTCGATCAGCATGAATTTCCTTTCACCATCGTTCGTCCGCAACAGCTCGATGCCGGGAGGCTCCGCAAGGATTTCGACGTAATCATCTTGCCGCACGCGGCTTTCCAGCCGTCGGCCGCGCGCGCCAGCGGCGACGGCATGTTTCGCGGCCGCGGCGACGACAAACAGCCGAAGCCCGAAGCGATTCCTGCTGAATATCGCAGCTGGCTTGGTTCGGTGACCACCGAAAAGACGGTTCCTGCGCTCAAGACCTTTGTCGATGCGGGCGGATCGCTGATCGCGATGGGCGGTTCGGCACAGGCGGTCGCAAAGGCGATGGACCTGCCGGTCGAGGACGCGGTTGCCGAGACGGCGGACGGCAAAACGGCGCGTCCTCCGCGCAGCAAATTCTATGTGCCCGGCGCGCTCCTCGAGGCATCGGTCGATCGGTCCTCCGCCTTTGCCTATGGCATGCCTGCGAAGGTCGATGTCTTCTTCGACGACAGCCCGGTCTGGAAGGTCAGGCCGGGTGCAACGGGCGTTCAGGTGCCGGTGCGTTTCGCGGGCGTGCCAAGGCTGCGGAGCGGCTGGGCGCATGGGCTCGAACGGCTCGACGGCGCGGCTGCGATCGTCGAGGTGGATCGCGGCGACGGTCGCATCATTCTTTTCGGTCCCGAGGTCGCGTTGCGCGCCCAGACGCACGGCGCCTTCAAGCTGCTGTTCAACGCCATTTATATGGGCGCCGCCGATGGCGGGCGTTGAGGCCGGAGCGGGCGGCGGCGGTGTGGGGCAGGTCCCGCACAAGCGGCTCCACGCGTTGCAGGACCTGAGCTGGCCGGAATTTCGCGCGCGGCTCTCCGACAATCCGCCCATCCTGCTTCCGCTCGGGAGCCAGGAGCAACAGGGGCCGCATGCACCGATGGGCGACTTCGTGCTCGCCGAACGCCTCGCTCTCGCGGCGGCCGAGCGTGCCGGCGCGATTTGCGCACCGGTGCTGCCTTTCGGCCATGCCGATTTCTTTCGCGGCGCGGCCGGCGGGATCCAGTTGCGCGCGGAAACCTTCACCATGCTGCTTGAGGATATGGTCACCGCTTTTCTCGACCATGGCCTCCGCCACATCATTGTCTGCAACGGCCATTCGACCAACGCGCCGCTGATCGCGCAGGTCGCGCACGCGATCCGCCGCCAGCGCGGCATCATGATCGCGTCGCTCAACCTGTGGCGGATGATCCCCGACGGCCTGTGGCACGACGTGCATGGCGCCCATGCTGCCGAGGCACGCGGGCATGGCGCCGATCCCGTCACCTCGGTCGGGATGCACCTGACACCGGAACTGATACGGATGGGCGCGGCGCAGCCGGCAAAGCGTTCTAGCGCGCTCGGTCTTCCGACGACGAGTCAGTTTGCGAGCGTGATGTTCGGCGATTTCGAGGTTGCGCTGCCGCTCGATGTTACCGAGGTTGCCTCGAACGGGGTCGGGCAGGGCGATCCCGCGCTCGCTTCGGCCGAGGCGGGCGCGCGCTTCTCCGAATGGATCATCGGCGCAATAGCCGACTTCGCGACCCATTTTCGGAGCTGTGATCCGGCGCAACCGCATCTCGGGCCGCTCCCGTCATGAGCGCGGCGGACGGCCCGGACGGCGCCGGACATGGCGACGCCGCGCTGGCGGCTGCCATCGATCAACTGCGCGGTACGGCAAAGGGCGTGGCGGCGGTGCGCGCCTTTTTCGATCCCTCAACCTCGACGATCAGCTATGTCGTCCACGACCCCGCAACGATGCGCGGGGCAGTGATCGACAGCGTGCTCGACTATGAAGCGGCCGCAGGACGCACCTCGACGACGTCGGCCGAGGCGATCGCCGATTATGTGCGCGCTACGGGGATCGTCATCGACTGGCTTCTCGAAACGCACGCGCATGCCGATCATCTTTCGGCAGCGCCATGGCTCAAAAATCGCCTTGGCGGTGCGATCGCAATCGGTGAGCATATCTGCGACGTCCAGGCGGTGTTCGGCGACATTTTCAACGCCGGGCCCGATTTTCGGCGCGACGGATCGGATTTCGACCGCCTCTGGTCGGACGGTGACCGGTTCGCCATTGGCGCACTTCCGGTGACCGTTCTCCACGTTCCCGGCCATACTCCGGCGTGCGTCGCATATGTCGTGGGCGATGTCGTGTTCGTCGGCGACACGATGTTCATGCCCGATTACGGCTCGGCGCGCGCCGATTTTCCGGGTGGCGATGCCCAGACCCTTTTCAGGTCGTTACGCCGCATTCTCGAACTTCCCCGCGAAACGCCGCTCTTCATGTGTCACGATTATCTGACCGCCGAGCGGAGCGAACATTGCTGGGAAACGAGCGTCGCCGAACAGAGGGTGGGAAACGTCCACGCGCGCGACGGCATTTCCGAGGATGAGTTCGTCGCACGTCGCCGTGCCCGCGATGCCGAACTTGCGATGCCCGGCCTGCTGCTGCCCGCGGTGCAGGTCAACATGCGCGCGGGACGCCTGCCGCCTGCCGAGAGCAATGGCGTCGCCTATCTCAAGATACCGGTCGACCGGCTGTGAACGCCGGGGCCCTTCCCCGAATGGAGAGATTATGACCATCAGGACTCTGACCCCGGCGCTTCGCGTATCGCCGCAGATCGATCCGGCGGACGTCAACGCGCTCGCCGCATCGGGTTTCCGCTCGATCGTCTGCAATCGTCCAGATGGCGAGGAAGCTGGCCAGCCCACCGCGGCGGCCGTCGCCGCCGCGGCTGAGGCGCACGGTCTTCGCTTTGTCCATATACCCGTCGTGCCGGGGAGGATCGACGAAAGCGACGCCGCCGCGATGGCGCGTGCGCTCGCCGACCTCCCGGCGCCGGTGCTTGCCTATTGCCGCTCGGGTGCGCGGTCCGAACAGCTGGCCGGGATGGCGGCGGCGCGCGGAGCCGACGGCGGCGTGGCACATTATGACGTCGTTGTGATCGGCGGGGGCAGCGCGGGACTTGCGACCGCCGCCAGCATCTTGCGTCGCCGGAAGGGCGTGACGGTCGCGATCGTTGAACCGAGCGAGGATCATTATTACCAGCCCGGCTTCACGATGGTCGGTGGCGGCATTTTCGCAGCCGAGGCGACACGGCGCGGCGAGGCGGGCCTGATCCCCGAAGGGGCAGAGTGGATCCGCGGCGCGGCCGCCTCCTTCGACCCCGCCGGGGACCAGGTCGCGCTCGCCGACGGACGGGTGATCGCCTATCGCGCGCTGGTCGTCTGTCCTGGGCTGAAGCTTGATTGGGGCGCTATTCCGGGGCTTACCGAAGCGCTGGGTTCGGACGGAGTGACCTCCAACTATCGCTATGATCTTGCCCCCTACACCGACCGGCTCGTGCGCCGGCTTCGCGGGGGGCGTGCGCTCTTCACCCAGCCGCCCATGCCGATCAAATGCGCGGGCGCGCCGCAAAAGGCGATGTATCTTTCGTGCCACCGCTGGGAGCGCGCCGGGCTGTTGGGGCAGATGAATGTGCAATTTCATACTGCGACGCCGTCGCTGTTCGGCGTCGCCGCCTATGTCCCGGCGCTCCAGGCCTACATCGCGCGTTATGGCATCGACATGCAGCTGGAATCGCGCCTCATATCGGTCGATGGCGCAGCAAAGATCGCGCTGTTCGAACAGCGTCGCGGCGATGACGTGCGCCGCGTTGAGGAGCGTTTCGACATGATCCATGTCGTACCGCCGCAGGTGGCGCCCGCGTTCATCGCGTCGAGCCCGCTCGCTGCCCCCTCGGGCTTCGTCGCGGTGGACGATGCGACACTTCGACACCCCGACTATGCGAACGTCTTCGCGCTCGGCGACGTCGCGGCGACCACCAATGCCAAAACCGCGGCCGCCGCGCGCAAACAGGCACCTGTCGCTGCGCTCAATGTGCTGGCGGCGCTCGACGGCGCACCGCCAGTGGCGGTCTATGATGGCTATGGCAGTTGCCCACTGACGGTCGAGGCGGGACGCATCGTGCTGGCCGAGTTCGGCTATGGGGGCAAATTGCTCCCGACCTTTCCCAAATGGCTGATCGAAGGGACGCGGCCCTCACGTCTTTCGTGGTTGCTCAAGGAGAAGATCCTGCCTCCCGTCTACTGGCACGGCATGCTCCGCGGCCGCGAATGGCTTGCCGCGCCGGCGCCCATCGGTTCGGGCGGGTGACGCTGGATACGCTCCAATATCTGCTCGGCGGGGTGTCGGGCGGCATCGTCGGCTTCACGCTCGGCCTCGTAGGTGGTGGCGGCTCAATCCTCGCGGTGCCGCTCATGGTCTATCTCGTAGGGGTCGCGAGTCCCCATGTCGCGATCGGGACGAGCGCGCTTGCCGTTGCCGCCAACGCCGCCTCGGGTCTTGCGCAGCACGCGCGCGCTGGAACGGTAAAATGGCGCTGCGGTTTCCTCTACGCGGGAAGCGGCATCGTCGGCGCGCTCGCCGGCTCGACCATCGGAAAGGCGATCGACGGGCAGAAGCTGCTCTTCCTCTTTGCGCTGCTGATGCTGGGTGTCGGGGTGCTCATGCTGCGCGGACGCCATAATCCCGGGGTCGAGGGGGCTGCCTGCAATCGTCACAATGCGCCTCAGGTGCTTGGCTATGGTCTCGGGACTGGGGGCTTTTCAGGTTTCTTCGGCATCGGCGGCGGGTTCCTGATCGTGCCCGGGCTCATCGCATCGACAAAGATGCCGATCCTCAACGCGGTCGGAACCAGTCTCGTCGCGGTAACCGCCTTCGGTCTCACCACCGCGCTCAGCTATGCTGCATCGGGGCTGATCGACTGGACGCTTGCCGGGGTCTTTATCGCCGGCGGGCTTGTCGGGGGCGTCGCGGGAGCGCGCGCCGCGCGCGCAATGTCGGGACGCGGTGTGCTGACCGCGATCTTCGCGGGGCTGATCTTCGCGGTGGCGGCTTATATGCTCTTCCGCAGCGCAAGCGCGGTTTTTGCTGGCGCCGACGGGTGAGGTCGCCACCACCCGTCACGACGCTCGCGCTGTCCCGAACTATGGGAGAAAATTATTGGGCAACCGAGTCGTGGCTCTTGGACCTGACCCCGTCGACGCCCTCCAGCTCCTAGAGATAGCGCATCCACCATCGGTTGCTTGCCCGCTTGCGCGCCGCGAACCATCGGCAGGCGAACCAGGACGGGATGGCGACGGCTGCCGCAAGCAACCACACGCCGCCGACCCCGGGGACGCTGACGAACCCCGTCTCGCCGACCGGCCAGATCGTTGCGGCGAGGCGGTTTAGGATGTGCAAGAGATAAAGGTGGAAGATATAGAAGAAGAGCGGCACTGAACCGAAGGTGACGAGGACCGTGCGAGCGGTCGCCGGAAGCCGCTCGAAGCCCGCGAGCAGCAGCGCACCTATACCCAGCGTCAGCAGCAGGAAGCTGGCCGAGGGTGGGTATTTGGTGAGATTGAAAAAGCTCATCGCGCTGCGCACCGCATCCGCCTCGACCGTCCAGGGCAGTGGCTCGCCATATAGGTTGACGGACCGGAGCAGCAGAAAGATTGCGAGTGCGCCTAGCCCGGCGACGACCAGCCGGGTGCGCCGGACAGCCGGATCGACGTCGCGGCGAAACCAGGGCCCGATGGCGTAACCAAGCGCGATGACCCCGATCCAGGGTAGCAGGGGATAGGAGGTCCGCGCCGTGCCGCCCCATGGCAGGGCGATATGATCGCGCTCGTGAAGTACCGCCCAGATCGTCCTGCCCCGGCTTCCGTCGGCAAAGGCCAGTCCGTCGAGCAAATTATGCCCGAGCGCGATCCCGAGGCCGATGGCGATCAGCACGGGCCGGGGCAGGTGGAGGAGGGCCGCCAGCGCGATCATCGACAGGCCGATCGCCCATATGACTTGCAAGAAGATCGTCGCTGGCGCCAGATCAAAGGTCCAGGCGAAATTGATCACCGTCCATTCCAGCGCCACAAGGAAAAGGCCGCGCTTGAACAGGAAGGTCGAGGCTGCCGCCGGACTGCCCTTGGCATCGCCATAAAGGAAGGCGGCGAGGCCGGTGAGCGCGACGAAGACCGGAGCGCAGAGATGGGCAGCCATGCGCGTTGCGAAGAGGCCGGGTGAGGTGGTCGCGACGTCCATCGGATCGCTGACTTGCGCGTGGAGAAAAAAGAACTCCCGGGCGTGATCGACCAGCATCAACAGAATGACGAGGCCGCGCAAAGCGTCGATGGACTCGATGCGCGAACGGGTGTGGGCAGGGACGGGCATGCGAAGGGGCCCCGGCGTGGCGGCGGTTGACAAGGCGATATTCATTTCGCATTGCGTAATGATACATCATAACAAAAAAGGCAAGTCCTTGTCCCTCTCCCAATTTTCTGCTGCGGCGGTGTTCGCTGCCGCTGCCCCCGTCGTGCCTGCCGCTGCGGAGCCCGCCGGCCCCTCGACGACCGAAGCCGAAGTGAGCGAAATCGTCGTCATCGGTACGCGTAGCGGCCGTGTCGACCGGACGCTCTCGTCGGACATCGTGACCGAACGCATGTCGCCGTCGAGCAGGTCGCTCGAGCGCGACCTTCTGAGCGCGGCGGCGGTCTCGCGCCTCTCCGATGCGCTCGAACTGGTGAGCGGGGTCAGCAATCAGAATAATCGTGGCGGCTTTCTCGACAATTTCGCGATCCGCGGGTTTCTGGGCACGCCCGATGGCGGCGCCGAATATTATGTCGACGGCTTCCTCGCCAATCGCGGCATGGGGCCGCCACGCGATCCAGCGACCGCCGAGCGTATCGAGGCGCTCAAGGGGCCGGCGGGTGCGCTGTTCGGCGACATCGATCCGGCGGGCCGCGTGAACATCGTGTCGAAAACCCCGCGCTTCTCGCCGTCGGCCAGTGCGATCTTCACCTATGGCTCATTCGACACGCGTCGCGTTGAACTCGACGTGACCGGTCCCTTGTCCGACCAGTTTGCCGCCCGGATCGTCGTGGCGACAGAGGATAGCGACGGCTGGCGTGATCATGTGACCCTGAAGCGTCACGTGGTGGCACCATCGCTAACCTGGGAGCCGGCGGGAGGTATGCGGCTCACCTATGTGGGCGAGATCACGCATTTCGATGCGCCGTTCGATCGCGGTATCCCGGCGCTGAATGGCGATGCGAACGCTCTTCCCGCGTCGCGCTTCTATGGCGAACCCGGCGACGGTACGACACGTTTCCGCAACAGCCGGCATCAACTGACCGCGCTCGCCGAACTTGGCGGCGGCTGGACGCTGAATGGCGGGGTTGCATGGCGCACGGGTTCGCTGAAGGGTTTTTCGTCCGATCAGTCGCGCCTTGTTGATGGGCAGACGCTGTGGCGCCAGCGGCGCCAGCGTGACTTCGTCGTTGACGATCTTTCTGCGCGGTTCGAACTGTCAGGCGAGCTTGGGGCGCATCGTCTGAGCGTTGGGGCCAAGGGCTATCGACTGGACTATCAGGAGCATTGGCTGCGCCGCAACCCGACGGCGGAAAACCCGCACGCGATCGACATATATGATCCCGTCTATGGCGGCAGCGCCGCGCCGCTCCTGCCATTCACTCAGAACCGCGAACGCCGCTGGTCGGGGACACTCTACCTGCAGGATATGTGGGATGCGATCGACCGGCTGACTTTATCGGGCGGTATCCGCCTCGATGCCTATCGCCAACGCATCTTGAACGAGCGAACGGGCGCGATAGCGAAGGCGGTCGGCGAACCGCTCAATTTCCGGATCGGCGGCCGCTACCGGCTGAGTGACGTTTTTGCCTTCCACGCCAATTGGGGCGAGAGTTTCCTACTTAACTCGGGCACCAGCCGCGAGCTTGAAGGTTTCGCGCCCGAGCGGGGCAAGGGCTATGAACTCGGCATCACCGCCGCCTGGCCGGGTATCGACGTGGCCGCGACATGGTTCGACATTGCGAAGTCGGGAATTCTGACCAACGATCCCGTCGATCCCAATTATCTTGCGCCGGTCGGTCGGCTCACCAGCCGGGGGATCGAACTGGACGCGGCGATCAAGCTCGGCGGCCGCTGGCAGATCGTGGCCAACTATGCCTGGACGAAAGCGCGCGCCGACGACGCGGCGTTCGCGACCGATGCGGTGCTCAACGTCCCCGAACATGCGGGATCCTTGTTCGTGTCGGCGCGTTTTCCCGGCGCCGGGGATCGCGAGCTCACCCTCAGTGCTGGCCTCGGCTATATCGGCCCGCGGGCCGGGGCGATCGACATGAGCGGACTTGTCCTGCCGGGCTATGCGAAGGCCAAGGTCGGGGCCGATTACCGGCTGTCCCGGCATGCCTCGGTCCGCCTCGTCGCCGACAATCTGTTCGACGCGCGTTATGCGCAAAGCTCTTACAGTCCCGTCTGGATTTTCCCGGGGGCGCCGCGGACGGTAAAGGCTTCGCTCGAGCTTCGATATTGACGGTCGCAGCGCGGAGCACGCCCGGCCGGGACCGCTAGATTGTCGCGGGCTACCAAGTGAATTCAATCAATTTAATTGAGATGAAAGTTTTTCTTCGGTTTCGGTAAGAAATCTTGGCCGCGTCGGCGGGCGAGGCGATGCTACACCTGTTTTGCCCCCTCTGTCGCTCCTGCGACTGAGGATGCCGGCCAAAAGCAAGTTGCCCAGACCAGGAGGACTCCCCCCATGCTTCGTTCCACGATTGTCACCACAAGCCTGATCGCCATTGCGGCCTTCGCCGTATCGCCCGCCTTTGCGCAGGATGGCGCCGATGCGACCGCCACCGCAACTGCCACCGATGCCGGGCAGGGTGATGAAATCATCGTCACCGGGACGCGCGCCGAGGGGCGCTCGCGGCTCGATTCGCCTGCGCCCGTCGATGTGCTGGGCGGCGAAACGCTTCGCCGGCAGGGCTCGACCGAGCTGGGGCAGGCGCTTTCGACCGTCGCGCCGTCGATCGATTTCAAGCGTTCTTCCGCGGTCGACGGGACCGACGCAATCCGGCCCGCGACGCTTCGCGGCCTGTCGCCCGACCAGACTCTGGTGCTGATCAACGGCACGCGCGGCCACACGTCGGCGCTGCTGAACGTCAATGGTTCGGTCGGACGCGGTTCGGCCGCCGTCGACCTCAACACCATTCCGACGGTCGCGCTCGATCGCATCGAGGTGCTGCGCGACGGCGCCTCGGCCCAATATGGCTCCGATGCGATTGCCGGCGTGATCAATCTGCGGCTGCGCGAGGCGCGCTCGGGTGGCGGGGTATCGGCGACCTACGGCTTTTACGCGACCGATTTCGACCCCGCGCGGGGTGGCCGCAGCGTCACTGGAGAGCCGGTTCTGACCGTGTCGGGCTGGCAAGGCATCGGCTTCGGCAATGACGGCTTCCTCACCATCTCGGGCGAATATGTCGATCGCAAGCCGACCAGCCGCGGCGGCAATGATCCCCGCGTCACCCCGACGCGCGTCACCAGCCGCTTCGGCGATCCCGAAACCGAGCAGGCGACGGTCTTTGCGAACGCAGGCGTCGGCGTCGGCGATGCATTCCAGCTCTATGGCTGGGTGGGCTATCAGGACCGCGACAGCAAAAGTGCCGCTTTCCCGCGCTTGGCTGCTGCCGCTGCCACCGGGGGCGTGGGCAGCATTTGGCCCGACGGCTTCCTGCCGCTGATCAACACAAAATCGCGCAACCTGACGAGCGCGGTCGGCCTGCGCGGCGATGTCGGCGAATGGGGGGTCGACCTGAACCTCAGCTACGGCCGCAATCGCATCGCATTCAACACGCTCGATTCGGCCAACTACAGCCTTGGCAATGCGTCCCCGACCGAATTTTACGACGGGGCAGTAACCTATGACCAGTGGGTCGCGGGGCTCGACGTCACGCGCCGCTTCGACGTCTTTGAATCGCTCAACCTCGCTTTCGGGGCCGAATGGCGCCGCGAGGGCTACAAGATTGCACCGGGCGAGCCGGCTTCCTATGAGAATGGCGGGGCGCAGGGTTTTCCGGGGTTCGCACCCCGCAACAGCGTCAAGGCCGACCGGCGTAACATCAGCGCCTATCTCGACCTCGAAGCGGAAATCACCCCGCAATTCCTGGTGGCCGTTGCCGGACGGGTCGAGGATTATTCCGATTTCGGCTCGACCGCGAACGGAAAGCTCTCGCTGCGCTATGACGTGACCGACTGGCTGGCGCTGCGCGGTACCGCCTCGACCGGTTTCCGCGCGCCGTCGCTCCAGCAGCAATATTATACGTCGATCACGTCGGTGGTCGACAGCGGCAATATCCTGCTGACCGGTCATTTCCCGTCGATCGACCCCACGGGCGTGGCGCTCGGCGGCTTGCCGCTTGAACCCGAAAAATCGACCAACTTTTCGCTGGGCGGCGTAATCCGGACGGGTGGATTCAGCCTGACGGTCGACGCCTATCAGATCAAGCTGCGCAACCAGATCGCGCTGTCCGAGAATATTCCGGCGACGGCGCCGGGCGTCGGGGCGATCCTCAATCCGCTCAACGTCCAGGCGGCGCGCTTCTTCATCAACGGCCTGCGTTCGACCACGCGCGGTATCGACGTCGTCGCCAATTATCGTGCACGCCCCGAAGGACTGGGAACGCTCGACTTCACGCTCGCGGCCAATTTCAACGATGTCGATGTGACCCGCGTTCCGACCTCGACGGCCACGCTGAATCCTGCACCGACATTGTTCGGCCGCAACCGGATCGTCTCGCTTGAGCAGGGGACGCCGGGCGAAAAAATCACCGGCGCGATCGACTGGTCGGGCGATGTTCTGGGGGCGACGCTGCGCGCAACCTATTATGGCAATGTCATTCAGCCGGGCAGCGTAGCAGCCAACGACATCCCGACCGGCAAGCATGTCATCACCGACTTGGAGTTCCGCTATCAGCCGGCAACGGGCGGGCAATTCGCCATCGGGGCAAGCAATTTGTTCGACGTCTATCCCGATGCGACCATTGATCGCCTGAACAACAATGGCGTGGTGGGCTTTCCCTATTACTCGCCCTTCGGGTTCAATGGCCGTTACCTCTATGCGCGTGTCGGCCTGAGCTGGTAACGCCCATGCGCCCATAGCGGGCCTTCGCCCGGCGTTCGGGTCCTCAAGGACCTGAACGCCGGGCTTATTCGATCAACCTTGTCCAGATGGTTCGGACGACGCGCTTCGCGCGCGACGCGGTCGTGATATTCGAATAGGGGCCTCCCCGGTGCAGGGGACGGTCCAATGTCAGATATAGCCAAATGTGAATATCTGATAATCCATAATCTATTATATAGATATATGAATGCCGTTATTGTCCAGACGGCAAATCAATCAGGCCAAGGCGACCGCTTTCCCATACGAGGATAAGGCTCGCCGGCCGATGGGGAGTGGGACAATGGGATTAAACGGGAACTTGCGCCGGGCGCTACTGGCAACCGCAGTGCTTCATGCCATGCCGGGTGCGGCATTGGCGCAATCGGCGCCCGCCGACGCCGCCGGTGTTTCGTCGAACGACGAGATTGTGGTGACGGCACGCAAGCGCGAGGAAAGCCTTCAGGATGTGCCGATTTCGGTGCAGGCGTTCAGCAGCGCCGCGCTGGAACAGGCGGGCATCAAGGATTTTTCGGAAATCGCCTATCGCGTCCCCGGCCTCAAGCTCAGCGCCGAGCGGGCGGTTGATACCGAGCTTTTCATTCGCGGCATCGGATCGGATATTCAGGGCGCCGGCGCCGACGGAGCGGTCGGCATCTTCGTCGATGGCGCCTATATGTCGCGCGGAACCGGGTCGCTGCTCGACCTTTATGATCTGGAGCGCGTCGAAGTGCTCAAGGGGCCGCAGGCGCTGCGGTTCGGCAAGAGCGTCGTCGGCGGTCTCATCAACTATGTGACCAAACGGCCGGGCAATGAATTCGAAGGGCGCTTCGAGGCGACTTATGGCAATTACGACAAGCTCGACGTCGCCGCGTCGGTGCGCGGCCCGGTGTCGGACACGCTGGGTCTCGGGCTCGTCGTCAGTTCGAAGATGCACGACGGCTATGCAAAAAACACCCGCGGCGGCGACGAGGAAGACCAGAATACGCAATCGGTGCGGGGGCAGCTCCGCTGGCAGCCGAGCGCGACGCTCGATATCAATTTGTCGGCCGACTATACGCGGCACCGCGACGGCGCGCGCTGGGTCGACGTTATCGTTCCGGGCGACAGCAATGAGGTGACGTTCAACAGCCTCTTCGCACCGCCGATCGCCAGCCTGCCGGGCTTTGTCCTGCCGGACCGAAACGCGCCGTTCCGGAACGCGAAGCGCCGTGAGGGCGCGCATAATTTCACCGGCTATCAAAATTCGGACATGTATGGCCTCACGGGTTCGGTCGATTGGGAGGTGAGCGACAGCCTCAGCGTCGCGCTGCAGACCGCCTGGCGCGATTCATCGCTGACCGCGCGTGAAGATGGCGGGGGCATGTTCTTCGATTTCGCGATCGACCCTGCGACCAATGCGCCCGATATCACCCCGGCGATGCTGGCGGGGCTCGATACCTATCTCGCGACCGTCCCCGACAGCTATTTCGACAGCGGCAAGGGGGAGGATGTAAAGCAGTTCTCCCAGGAAGTGCGGCTGCGCTGGGACAATGGCGGCGCGCTCCGGCTGGAAGGCGGCGTCTATTATCTGCGCGAGAAAATCCGCCGTGCCGAGGATGTGAACTTCCTGTTCGCCGATTTTCAGGCGATCACCGAATTCGCCTTTGCCATGGAATTCGGCGGGACGCCGGCATCGCCGTTCCCGGGTTCCAATCACACGGTCACCACGTCGAACAACGACAATATCGGTATCTTTGGCGAGGTCAGCTATGACCTGTCCGACCAGCTCACGTTCGAGGCGGGGCTGCGCTATGCCTATGACCGCAAGAATTATTCGAACAATCGCTCGGGCGAATCCTTCGAAGGCGCGCCGGTCAATTTCACCGTGTCGGACAAGCGCAGCTGGGACGCGTGGCTGCCCAGCGCGACCTTGCGGTTCGAGCCGAATGACGATGTGACGCTCTATGCGCGCTATGCAAAGGGGTACAAGCCCGGCGGCTGGACCGGCGAAGATGCGAATACCCCCGAAGAGGCGCTGGTGTCGTTCGAGCCGGAGACTGCGGACAGTTTCGAACTGGGCGCCAAGGTGGCGCTGGCCAACCGCCGCATCTTCATCAATGCGGCGGGTTATTACACGCTTTACGACAATCTCCAGACCAACCAGTTCCTGTCGCCCGGACCAGGGCTGCCGCCCGACAATTTCGTGTTCAATGCGGAAAATGGCACGCGGGCCTATGGTCTCGAACTCGATATTCAGGCGCGCATCACCGACACGTTCAGCATTTCGGGCAATTATGCCTATTCACGGTGCAATTTTACCGGCGAACTGATCATCGACGACGAGGGGACCGATCTCAACGGCAACACCTGCCGCCGGACACCGAAGCACGCGTTCGGGATTTCGGCCAATCTCGACCAGCCGATCAGCGACAGCATCGTGCTGACCGCTGGCAGCGATTTCCAGTACGCCGGCGCCAATTTCTATGACAATCCGAACACGCCGATCCTGAAATTCGACTCCGAAATCCTGCTCAATGCGCGGATCGGCGTGCGCGATGCCGACAGCAAATGGGAACTGTCGGCATGGGCGAAAAACCTGACCAACGAGCTGAACTACACCAGCAAGCTCGACCTGTTCGGGACGATTTACGGCACATATATTCCGCCGCGCACCTATGGCGTGACGGCCCGGTTCCGCTTTTAAGGGCGGGGCATGGGCCGCCCGATTTGCGCACATCGAGAATAAGGGGATCGCCAATGAAACGCAGCTTCAGGATCACGGCGGGCGCCGCGGCGGTTGCCGCCGCCCTGCTTCACGCGGCCGTGCTGACCGCCGCGAGCGGCGGGGAAGGCGGGCATGATGCGGAGCCGATCAACGTCGTCGATCCGTGGCTGAAGGCCTGGCAGGATTTGACCCCTGAAAATCCCCCGGCGCCGTCGGCGCCGGGGGTCGATTACGGCATGGACCCGGCGACCGGCGCCTTCCGCCATCCGGTCGCGACGCCGCTGACCACCCAGGCACCCGCCTTCCCGGGTCAGCTCGATCACTGGGACCAGAACAGCTACGCGAAGAATGTCGATGTCGTCGCTTTCTACCCCGCGGTGACGTCGCCATGGCATGCGTGGGCGAGCGTCGTCGACTTTGACGGCAAGCGTTATCTCTATACCCACGACCGCGACTATTTGCGGATCATGGACGTCACCGACCCGCGCAAGGCAAAGATCGTCTGGTCGCAGGGCGGGGTCTGGAACGCGAAAGGATCGAGCGAGGATTGGGATGCTTCGGCCGTCACCGATTATTTCGGCGGGGTCACCATTGCGTGGAACAAAAAGCTTCAGCGCAATATACTTATCGCGTCTTACGAGATCGGACGATTCGGTCTGATGGACGACAAAAGGCGCCAGCCCGACAAGGTCGAAGCACAGCGTCGCTATAATTCCTTGAAGGGCTTCAAGGTCTTCGTGATGGATGGCCCGACGCCCGACAAATGGAAACTGATCGCGACGCGGACGACCGACATCAAACATCCCGACGCGCCGATCGGCGAGCAGCAGGGATCGGGCGTGCTCGACGCGGTGACCTGGTGGGGCGGCAAATATATGCTGCTCTCGGCGGCGCCGGACGACAGCTACAGCCTGACCGAATATCCGGATTATCTCTATTCGCCCGGCTATCAGGTCTGGGACATGGCCGACCCGGCAAACCCGAAGTTCGTTTCGCAAATTACGGTGCCGGGGCAGGTGCTTGGCGACAAGGCCAGCGAGGCGGCCTATCTCGCCAATCCGCGCGCGGGCAACCGGACGAGCTGGATGGGATCGCGCAACCCGATCGTGTTGACGAAGCCGGTGGAGCAGGGCGGCAAGGTCGGCTTCGGCGGCATGGGCGGGCTCGGCTTCTATACCTTCGACCTCAGTGATCCGGCAGAGCCGAAGACGTTGGGCCACCTCAGCGTGCCGCCGAGCTATGCCGGGACCGAGTTCGACAATGTCGACGTCAGCCAGTACGACCGCACCGGTTTCGTCTTCTCGAACGGTTATCCGATGAACGAGAATTGTTACGAGCCGTTCAAGGATATTTATTCGATCGACGTGCGCGATCCGGCCAACCCGCGGGTCGCGGCGAAATTCCCGCGTCCGACGCCGCCGCCCGGTGCATCCTTCACCGATTTCTGCCAGCGTCGCGGCAGCTTCGGGCCGAAGCGGTCGGGCGGGCTGGGACAGCCCGAGGGCGGCCGGCAGGGGCTTGTAGTCTATGCCTTTTACAACGCCGGTATCCAGATTTTCGACGTGAAAGATCCGGCGAAGCCGACGATCGCGGGCTATTTCGTCCCGCGTTTTCCGACCGACAAGGAACTGCCCGACTATACGTTCGGCAATTCGACCTTCGCGGTCTTCACCGAATATGACCGCAACATCATCTGGGCCTTCTCGGTCAACGGTGTGTACGCGCTGTCGTCCCCTTTGCTTGGCAAACCGCGCCTGAGCGCGCCGACAAAGGTCTGGCCCGAACGGCACTAGGCCCATCTTTAAGGACTGAAAACATGCATGAATGGCAGATTGCGCTGGCGGGGGCCCTGCTCCTCGCCGGATGTTCGAACGCGCCCGCGAAAAAGGTCGCGGAAAAGGCCCCGGAGCCCGCCGGAAACAATATCCTGCACATCAGCTGGGGCGGGATTGCCGAGGCCGATCGCGATGAAGCGAAGCGGCATTGGTCGACCTGGACGATCAATCTCGTCGATGGCGAATCGGCCTATGGCTGGCTGTCGCCGAAGGACATCGCCTTTCCCCACACGCTGAACTTTGAACTCGCGGGCACTGGCAAGGTGCGCGCGGTCGGGATCGACAGCCGGTTCGAACCGGTGGTGCGCGAAGACGGGTCGATGTCGCAGACCGCCGAAGGCTCGCCGGTGCGGCGCTTTGCCCTGCTCGGGTCGACCACCGGGGCCGAGGGACCGTTTGAAACATTGGTTGAAGGCGAAGCGAAGGCTGACGCGCAGACGATCGTGAATTTGCCGAAGGAGGCTCAGGCCCGCTGGCTGCGGCTGCGCGTCGACAGCAATTGGGCGGGCGGCGGGGCAACGCGCCTGTCAGACCTCGCGGTCATCGGTGAACTCGATCAGCGCGGTGCGGCGGGCGCGGCCGATGTCAGCGGCGTCTATTCCCATGAATATGGCCCGATCGCATTGCGGCAAAAGGGACAGGATATATGGGGCTGTTACAACGATGGCCTTGGCACGTTGCGCGGTACGATCTTTGGCCGGATCATGCGGCTGTCCTGGTTCTCGAAGGAAGAGGGTAGCATCGGTGCGGCAACACTGGTCGCCGCGAACGGCAAGCTCTATGGCTTCTGGTATCAGCCGGAAGACAAGATGGGCAGCCCGTGGAATGCGAGCCGCGAAAAGGGGCTGGAAGGCGCCGATGGCGAATGCCGGGCCGCGCTCTATCCGCCGGCCTGATCGGAAGATCGAAAGGATGATATGACCGACATGTTTACCGTCGCCCAACCCAGCGTTGAAATCGCGGGCAGCGATCATCGTTTTCCCGTTCGGCGCATCTTCTGCGTCGGCAAGAATTACGCCGATCATGCCCGCGAGATGGGCGGCGATCCCGAACGCGAGCCGCCTTTCTTCTTCTCGAAGCCCGCCGATGCGGTGGTTGTGGGCACGGCCGACATCGCCATGCCGTCGCGCACCGCCAATCTGCATCACGAGATCGAGCTGGTGGTCGCGATCGGCAAGGGCGGTGCGAACATCGCTCTCGACGATGCGGCGGCGTCGGTGTTCGGATATGCGGTCGGTAACGACCTGACCCGCCGCGATCTGCAGGCCGATGCCAAGGCGGGCGGGCGCCCGTGGGATATGGCGAAGGGCTTCGATCGCAGCGCGGTGCTGTCGGCGATCCGGCCTGCGGCCGACATCGGCCACCCCTCGGCGGCCCGCATCTGGCTGTCGGTCAATGGCGAGACGCGCCAGGACGGCGATATCGCCGACATGATCTGGCCGGTCGCCGACATCATCGCCGAACTGTCGACCTATGTCGAACTGCGGCCCGGCGATCTGATCTATACCGGCACCCCGGCAGGCGTCGGGCGCATCGCGCCGGGCGATCTTGTCGAAGGCGGAATCGACGGCATCGGGACGATCGCCAACCATTTCGTCTGACCCGTTCTTCTATAACGCGAATGATATATCGCGGCGGCTATTTGATATTATTTGTTTATGGCGGACGGGCTTAGGCCGGTCGCAGCAGATAGCCTTTGATGAAGGATTCATGGATGAAATCGACCAATGTTGCCCGCAATGTCATTGCGGCGCTTCGCGATATGGGGGTGCGCCATGTCTTTGGCGTACCGAGCGGCGGCTGGGTCGATTATATGGAGGCGATCCGTACCACCGACGGCATTGATTTCGTGCTGGCAAGTCATGAGGGCGGCGCGGGTTTCATGGCGGATATCTGCGGGCGGCTGACCGGAGTGCCGGGGGTCTGTTTCGGCACCTTCGGTCCCGGCGCGACCAATCTCGCGACCGGAGTGGGCGGGGCGACGCTCGATCGCTCGCCGATGATCGCGCTGACCGATGAAATGCCCGCCGCGCTGCGCGGCCGGACGGTGCAGATGGGGATCGACCATCAGGCCCTCTTCGCGCCCCTGACCAAGGCGACGACGCGGATCGAGCCCGATACCGTCGTCGAGACGCTGGCCGAGGCGGCGCGGATTGCGCTGTCGGGCCGTCCAGGCGCGGTGCATGTCGGCCTGCCGCAGGGGATGAGCGCGGTCGCGGTCGATGCGGCGCAAATCGGTCCGATAGCGGCCGATCCGGTTCCTGCGCCAGCCGCCGCCGATATCGAGGCGCTGCTCGCCGCCTTCACCGCCGCCGAAAAGCCGGTGCTGGCGATCGGGCTGGGCGCGGTCCATGCCGGCGTGCAGGATCGCATCGCGGCGCTCGCCGAACGTTTCGGCCTGCCGGTGCTGCTGACTCCGATGGCAAAGGGGATGGTTGCGGAGACACATCCCAATTATGCGGGCGTTCTTTTTCATGCACTGTCCGATCTGGTTGGGCAGACGCATGCCGAGGCCGATCTGGTCGTCGCTGTCGGTTATGACCCGATCGAGTTCAACTTCGAGGGCTGGATGCGCGACGGGCTTGCGCTCGCCAATATCGATATCGTCGCTGCCGACATCGACCGCGCGGTACATCCCGTCGCGGCCGAGGTGGTCGGCGCCATCGCTCCCGCCCTCGATGGGCTGCTTGCGCTTCCTGCCGCGCCCAAGGGCTGGGACCTCGCGGCTCTCGCAGCGCGCAAGGCGGACATGTTCGCGCAGCTGGCCGGCGGCAACGGTCCCTTCGGACCGCGCGCCGCGCTCGATGTGCTGCGTGACGTGCTGCCGGACGATGGCATCATGACCTGCGACGTCGGCGCGCATACGCATCTGATCGGCCAGCATTGGCGCACCCCGGCGCCGGGAACACAGATCATGACCAATGGCTGGTCGGCGATGGGCTTCGGTCTTCCCGCCGCGATCGCGGCAAAGCTCTGCCGCCCCGATACCCCAGTCTGCTGCGTGCTTGGCGACGGCGGTTTCCTGATGACCGCGGGCGAACTGGCGACCGCGGTGCGCGAGAAGCTGCGCATGGTGATCGTCATCTTCACCGACAATGATCTCGCGTTGATCCGCATCAAGCAGGAAAAGAAATCGAACCCCATTTATGGCACACCGGTGCGCGCCGAGGGGACGATTGGCGGTCCGTCGCTGTTCGGTGTTCCGGTGACGGTCGCGCGCGACCCCGCCGAGTTCCGCGCAGCGTTGGAGGCCGGCTTCGCCGCCGATGGGCCGGTGATTGTCGAGGCGCTGCTCGACAGCCGCGAATATGACACGCTCGTTCTGCGCAAGGACAAGCCGTGATCCATGTCCCGTTCGACGCCGGCCGGTCGGTGCTGATCGGCGGGCGCTGGGAGGGGAGCTCCGCGACGATGGCCGTGACCAATCCCTTCTCGGGCGAGGCGCTGGGCGAGGTGGCGTGCGCCGACGCGTCTCATGTCGAACGCGCGGTCGCGAGCGCGCTGACCGGCGCCGCAGCGATGGCCGAGCTGTCGACGGGAGAGCGTGCGGGCATCCTGCACCGTGCCGCCTCAGCGTTGGAAGGCGAGGCGAGCCGCTTTGCCGCCGCAATCACCGCCGAAACCGGAAAGCCGATCCGCTCCGCAACGCGGGAGGTTGCGCGCGCGGTCAACACGCTGCGCTTGTCGGCGGAAGAAGCGACGCGGCTCGCGGGCGAAACCATCGCTTTCGACAGCTTTCCGGGCGGCGAAGCGCGCTCGGGCTATTATCTGCACGAGCCGCTGGGCGTGATCGCAGCGATCACCCCGTTCAACGATCCGCTGAATCTGGTGTGTCATAAGCTCGGCCCCGCTTTTGCCGCGGGAAATGCGGTGGTGCTGAAGCCCGCCGAACAGGCGCCGCTCGTCGCGATCATGCTTGCGCGGCTGATGCTTGCGGCGGGGCTGCCCGACGGCGCGCTCAATCTTCTGACCGGATGCGGGCGCGATTTCGGCGATGCGCTCACCGGCCATGACGATGTCGCGATGGTGAGCTTTACCGGCGGCGCCAACGTCGGGCAGGCGATTTGCCGTTCGGCGGGGATCAAGCGCGTCGCGATGGAATTGGGCGGCAACGGCCCGGTGATCGTGATGGACGACGCCGACATCGCCAAGGCGGCACAGGCCTGTGCCGAGGGGGCCTTCGGTGCAGCGGGACAGAATTGTATCGGAGTGCAGCGCATCTATGTCCATGGCACCGTCCACGATGTTTTCCGAGATGCGCTGGTTGCGGCGACCCATGCCTTGCGCGTCGGCGATCCGATGGACCCGGCGACCGACATCGGTCCGATGATCTGTCTGGAGCAGGCCGAGCGGATCGTCGCGTGGACGCGGGAGGCGGTTGCGCAGGGCGCGACGTTGCTGACCGGCGGCGAGCGTGCGGGCACGCTGGTCCGGCCGACCTTGCTGGCCGACGTTCCGGAAGACGCGCGCGTCGCCTGCCACGAAGCCTTTGGCCCGGTGGCGAGTCTGTTTCGCTTCACCGACCTCGACGAGGCCATCGACGCCGCCAATCGCGCCGACTACGCGATCCACGCCGCGATCTTCACCGAATCGCTTCGCCATGCGCGCCACGCCGCGCGGCGGCTGCGCGTTGCCGGGGTGATGATCAATGATTCGACCGATTACCGCCTCGACGCCATGCCTTTCGGCGGCGCCGGGCGGGGCAATATGGGACGCGAGGGCGTGCGATTTGCGATACGCGAAATGTCCCAGACGAAAGTAGTATGCTTCCATGACGCATGATGTGACCGCGATAGACATCCCCGAAACCCCCGACCGCGCCTGGTGTGAGGCGATGGATCGCAGCGACCCGCTGGCGCCGCTGCGCGAGCAGTTCGTGCTGCCCGACGGGATGATCTATCTCGACGGCAATTCGCTCGGCGCGATGCCCAAAGCGGCGAGCGCCCGCGCGCTCGATGTGGTCAGCCGCGAATGGGGCACCGACCTGATCAAGAGCTGGAACAGCGCAGGCTGGTTCGACCTGCCAGTGCGGCTGGGCGACAAGCTCGCGCCGCTCATCGGCGCCGGGACGGGCGAGGTCATCGTCTGCGATTCAACCAGCCAGAATCTGTTCAAGGTCCTGTCGGCGGCTGTCGCGATGCGCCCCGATCGCAGCGTGCTGATTCTGGAAGGCAGCAATTTCCCGACCAACAATTATATCGCCGAAGGCGTCGCGGCCGCGACCGGCGGGCGCGTCACGGTGCGCCTGTGCGAGAAGGATGCGATTGCCGACGCGATCGACGAAGATACGATCGCCGTCGCGATCACCCATGTTCATTACAAGAGCGGGCATGTCCACGACATGGCGGCGATCACCGCGCGCGCGCAGGCGGCGGGCGCGCTTGCGATCTGGGACCTGTGCCACAGCGCGGGCGCGATGCCGGTCGACCTCAATGGCTGCAATGCCGATTTCGCGGTCGGCTGCACCTATAAATATCTGAACGGCGGCCCCGGATCGCCCGCGTTCCTGTTCGTCGCGGCGCGGCATCAGGACGCGGCGCATCAGCCGGTGACGGGCTGGTGGGGGCATGCGGCGCCCTTTGCCTTTGAGCCCGGCTATCGGCCGCAGGCGGGGCTGCGCCAGTTTCTGATCGGCACCCAGCCGATCCTGTCGATGGCGCTGGTGGAAATCGGGCTCGATATTCACCTGTCGGCCGACATGGCGGCGATCCGTGCCAAGTCGATGGCGCTGACCGATCTTTTCATCCGCTGCGTCGAGCAGCGTTGTGCCGGCCATGGTTTCACGCTTGCATCGCCGCGCGATGCCGCGGCGCGCGGCAGTCAGGTTTCCTTTGCCCATGCCGACGGCTATCCGATCATGCGCGCGCTGATCGCCGCCGGCGTGATCGGCGATTTTCGTGCGCCCGACACGGTTCGTTTCGGCTTTACCCCGCTCTATGTCGGCTATGCCGACGTCTGGGACGCGGTCGAACGGTTGGGGGCGATCATGGACGGCGATATCTGGAAACACCCCGAGCATCAGGCGCGCGAAGCGGTCACTTGAGCGAAGGGCGAGGGGGAATGGCGATGGACGAACAAGCCTATCTGGACCGCGAGGCGGGCCTCGAACGCGGACTGACCAAGGCGCAGATCACGATGATCGGCCTAGGCGGTGCGATCGGCACCGGCCTGTTCATGGGATCGGGAATCGCGATCGGCTATGCGGGGCCCGCCGTGCTCATCAGCTTTGCCATCGCGGCGCTGATCGCGGTGATCATGGTGTTCAGCCTGTCCGAAATGGCGGTCGTCCACCCGACCGCGGGATCGTTCGGTACCTATGCCGAAATCTACCTCGGCCCGATGATGGGCTTCATCGTCCGCTACACATACTGGATCCAACAGGTGTTGCTGATCGGCAGCGAAGCGGTCGCGGTCGGCATCTATATGAGCTGGTGGTATCCCGATACGCCGGTTTGGATGTGGGCAATCGGCAGCGCGGCAGTCGTCGTCTGGGTGAACACACGCGCGGTGCATAATTTCGGATCGGTCGAATATTGGCTGACCGTGATCAAGGTGTCGGCGATCATCGGTTTCATCCTCGTCGGGCTCAGCCGTATTTTCGGCGTCGTCGGCGATCCCATTGGCCTCCACAATGTCACGGGTCTGGCTGGCGGTTTCCTGCCCAATGGCTTTTCGGGCGTCTGGATGGCGGTGCTGATGGCGCTGTTTTCCTTCATGGGGCTGGAGTTTGTCGTCGGCACGGCGAGCGAGGCGAAAGATCCGAAGACCGCGATCCCTGCGGCGCTGCGCACCATGGCGGCGCGCCTTTTCATCTTCTACATCCTCGCGCTGTTCATCATCGTCGCCTTCATGCCGTGGACCGAGACGGGGGCAAAAGTCGTCACCGAAAGCCCGTTCGTGAAAATGTTCGCAAGCGCAGGGATCCCCTATGCGGC
>Ga0307414_10000201_pt1 | contig 40283 bp, 32 predicted proteins | sample DK1Ometagenome_FD_203804 | JGI IMG/M metagenome (GOLD analysis project Ga0307414, IMG submission 203804) | Maize rhizosphere microbial communities from greenhouse at UC Davis, California, United States - DK15-O-3 | ecosystem: Host-associated > Plants > Roots > Rhizosphere > Soil | place: USA... | reverse complement strand
AAGGCCGCGGCGGAGGAATTCGCGCGGAAGCACGGCATTGGCCCGTGACGGATTTCCCTATCGATTTTTGGGGACTTTCCTGATAACCGGCTCAGGAAAGCCCCCGGATGACCTCATATCATCAAAACCGTGACCTGTTGCTAGTGGATGATCATCCGATCATCCTCGTGGCCGTAAAAGCCTTGGTGGAATCAAAGATGCCAGGCTACCGGCTTCATTGTGCCCAATCACAAGCAGATGCGCTGGAGATCGCCGCGAGGGTGAAACCCGCGCTCGCCGTGGTTGATATGATGCTGCCGGACGGGGACGGGCTGGAGTTGATCCGCAAGCTCAAGGATATCGTCGCGGACTGCAAGGTGCTGGTCTTCAGCATGCAGTCGGAGCTGCGCTACGGCCCCCGCGCGCTGAAGGCCGGAGCCGCCGGCTATCTCATGAAGGGGGATCGCGTCGCCGCGCTTTTCGAGGCCCTCCAGATGATCGAGGCCGGCCGGGTGTATTGTTCGCCCGCGCTCACGGACGAGATGATGCGCAGTTGGTCGAAGAATCCCACGGCGGGGATCGAGACGCTGAGCGATCGCGAATTCCAAGTCTTCCGCCTGATGGGCGAGGGGCGCTCGACCAAGGAAATTTCAAAGCTTCTGGAGATCAGCACGAAGACGGTGGATAGCCACCGGGAGAATATGAAGGCCAAGCTCGGCTGCTCGAATAGCACTGAATTGTTGCTTCAGGCCCGCGATTGGCTCGGTATCGCCAATGGTAACTCCAGGGATTCGTAGCGCGGACTACCCATGGGAATTTCTCCGATGGTAAGACGGAAGCGCTTTTGTTAGCTTCTCTTTTTCAATAGCGGAGAGTTATCCGTGTCCGATTTTCCCTCCTCCGATTCAATGATACCTTATACCGAACGTGACACCGACCTCAATTTCCGACCTCCCTTCCGGATCACGGGCGTGGAGTCGCTTTCAGTGGTTCGAAAGATCAATGGCGACGAAGCCCAGAAATGGATCGATGAAACCCTGAACTGGCGGCCGGCAGGGGTGGAGGCGGGTGTGAAATTCACCGCCCTGCCCATCGCTTTTGTCATCTTCATGAAGATGGCGGAAATGCGCTCGATCGATCCGCCTTACGATGACTGGGGCGCGGTCTCCGAGTCGGAGATGGTGGTTACCTTGCCGGTGATCGCGTGGGGGGAGGGGCTGCCGTCGATCAAGTTCTACCCCATCGTGCTCTGCCTTGATTCCTCGCCCGCTTTGATCAGCGGCAGGGAGGCATTCGGTTTTCCAAAGATCATGGGCCAGGTGGACATCGGCCCGGATGGGGGCGAGGCCCGTTGCGAAGTGACCATGCGCCTGGGTCAGAGCACTACCTTGAAGAACTGCCGCCTCCTCGCCTTGCAGCGCACCGAGGCTTCGGACCAGGAGCCGCAGGTGGAGGAGTCCGGTTCCTTCGCGAAGAGCCTGGCGGAAACGGTGAAGGAAGAGCTGTTCGGCGAAGTGGAGCCCGGTTTCCTCGATATGCTGTGGAAGACCGATTGGGGCGATGTCGCCATCGACTTTATCCTGGAGCGCCTGGTGAGCATGTTCCACGACTTGGAGAGCAATCAGGAGTTCGTTTTCCTGAAGCAGTTCCGGGATGTCACCATACCCGGTGCGGCCTGCCATCGCTCGGTCGCCACCAGCGAGATGAGCTTTTCCAATCTCACCCACCTCAGCCGGGAAAGCGGCGAATGGGAGCTGGTGGTGCCGGAGTTCCGCAGCAGCGCGCTGCTCCATCGCATCGGCCTCGTGTCCGGAAAGGTGGGCGCACCCCTGAGGGCGAAGTTCGAGTTCGATTTGTCACTGGGCCGGAAAATTTGGTCCACCTGAGACAGCCATGACAGGGGAGAACCAGACCGGAATCGAGCTCGAGGGCACAGGGCACCCGGCGAAGGGGAGCCCTTCCGCCTGGTGTCTTTGGCAGCGGGAAGGCGACGGATGCGATAAGGATCATCCGGTGGACGCGGGTTCGCCCGATGTCGCGGATCAGCTGAAAGTGCTGCTCGCCCGTGCCGCGGGAATTCTGGATGAGGATCCTGCCGCGCTGCTCGTGCTCATGCCGGGGCGGGCTGGGACGGATGGCACGGCGGCGCAACTTCTCGGCGGCCTCGCTGCCATGGAGCTGGACGGCCTGATCATGGACGAGCGGACGGCCGGGATGTTGCCGCCACCGTATCGCTCGGAGCGCATCGGCTTCCTGCCCGGTCTCCTGTCCGAGCCCTTCTGCGCCCATCGCCTGGAAGCGAGGAAAGCGCTTGCGGATAAAGTCGCACCTCCTGCTCGCGAAGATTTGTGGAACTGGATTCGCGAGCGGATCGAGAAACACACGGATCGCGCCACAATCCAGCAGATCAGCATCGCCGGTCCCGCCGGTGCGGGGAAATCCCACCTCATCGGCGCCTTGGCCGCGTGGCTTTCGTCGCGGGACATGACGGTCGCGCGTGTGTCGTGCCTGCCTTCGGATGTGCCCGGCACCTTTTCCGCATGGCGCGTGCTGCTTTCGCAGATCGGCGGGGAGCGCCTGCCGGAGGCCGTGCGAACGCTCGGTGCGGAGCTGACGCTCGACGACAATCTGGTGAAGAACCTCGTCCGCTTCCTTTCCGAGCCGGTCCAAGCGGATGCTTCGGTGGAGAGCGGCCTGACACCGCTACAGTACAAGGATATCCTGCCGGACTTTACGGCGAACGTGTTGGTGCGCTTGATCGGTGACACGCCGGTTGCTGCCATCGTGGATGATATCCAGTGGATGGATGAAGGGAGTCTCGGCGTCGTCGCGGCTCTCGCCCGGCTGAGCGGGCCCTTGCTGCTGGTGATCGGGCGCCGCGGGCAGCCCGCGCCGGAAGACATCGCGCTGGGGCCGATGTCGCTGGAAGAGCATCGCCATCTGCTTGCGGAACTGTCCGGCTTCGAGCGGATCACGGACGAACTCAACCAGGAGATCTACCGCATCTCCGGCGGCTTGCCGCTGGTCTCCCGCGAAGCGATGGCCGTGATGGGCAAGCGCCGCCGCCTGCTGAGCATGGGCGGCACCTTGGACCTCTCGGTGGAAGGTGAAAGCGGCGAATCCGGCAACCGCGGCGAGATGGCGCTGACCGAGCGCTTCCGGGATTTGTCACCGCGTCTGCGCGGCCTGCTGGGTGCCTGTGCGGTCTGGCGCGAACCGTTTTCGCGGAAGCAGGCGGAGCTCACGGCCCTCGCCTGCTCGCCGGGCATTGATTTCAAGACCTGTTGGGAATCGTCCTTCCTTGGCGAGTTCATCGTGGCGGCACCGGGAGCGCCGGGACGCTTCGCATTCTACCACGACCTGCTGCGGGGAGCCGCGCTTTCGCTGCTTTCGGATCGCGATCGTGTCGCGGGCCACGGGGCGGCGCTGGAGTGGATGACCTCCAAGTCCCATCGCGATTTCTCCCCGGCGGAAGCGGCGTTCCATGCGCGGGAATCGGGGCGGGATGAAGAAGCGATCGATCTCTTCGATCGTGCGGCCCGCGCGGCACTCGGACGCTTTGCGCTCCGTGAAGCGCGGGAGGCAGCACGCTCGGCGCTGGAGTTGGACCTGCCGCGGGACCACGGAGACAATGCGGTGGCGATCGCGCGGCGGGCCCGGCTGTTCCAGATCGAAGGCGAGGCCGCGTTCCACTGGGGCATGGTGGAAGATGCCGTCACGCTTTTGGAAAAGGCGCTGGTGCTTTACGGAGTCAGCCCGAAGGAAGGAGAGTTCCCCATCGGGACCGCGGTGCTCTGGCGTCACTTCTGGCTCTTCGCCACCGGCAGGCCGAAATCGGCATCTACGGCATCTCCCGTACTTGAAGGAGCGGCTCGCGCCGCGCTGATGCTCGCGGAGATCGCCTATTTCCAGAATGACCAGAAGCGTTCCGCGGAGTGCTGCATCACCGCGCTGGATCTCGCCTCGAAGAACGGGGAGAGCGCCGTGCTCGCCTCGCTCTGCGCGGCGATCGCCTGTCCCATGTCCGGCAAGCGCCCGCGCTGGCTGGCGGAACGCTACCGGAACATCGCCCGCGCGATGATCGGGCGCGTCGGGGACCACACGGAAAAGACTTACATCGAGCACGTCGGCTGCCTGGTCGATCTCGACAAGGGCCGCTGGCAGGAGGCCACCACCCGTGCCTCGGGAAATGTGGACTTCTGGCGCTCGCACGGTCACGGCCGGCGCGTCGAGGAAGCGGCGACCCATGCCTTCTTCGTCGCCTATTTCCAAGGCAACCTCCCGCAAGCATCGGAGTGGGCGGCCATCCTGCACGCCTCCGCGATCAAGCGCACCGATCGCCAGTCCCGCACTTGGGCGGCGATGATGGGCAGCCTGCACGCGCTGGCATGCCACGGACCGAAGGAAGCGGAGGCCCAGTGCCGCCAGATTGCCAACCATGGCGGCGATGCGATCACGCAATCCTCCATCCACGTGATGCGCGCGATCTGCGCGTGGCGCGCGGGGAATCCGTGGCAGGCCATGGAGCGGTTGCGCGATGCCGAGGACTTGGCGGGAACCCATGCGCCGGTGTCTTCCACCCAGTTTCTTCTCGCCGATGCCGCCGTGTTGTTAGGCGAGATGCGGACCTGGGGTCCGCCAGAGCTTTCAGAGGACCGTCAGTTCGCCGGACTCACGGAACGCTTCATGAAGCGTGCGATGCAGTTCGCGACCAGCTTCGAAATTGGCGTGCCGATCCTTTATTGCGCCAAGGGCTTGCATGGCACGGGGGGCGCGAGCGATTTCCTGAAGGCCGCGAATGCGGCCGGACGCCTGGGAGCGAAGTACTTCCAGGCGCGCGCGAAATGTTTCCATGCCGTGAGGGGTGGAGCTGCGGACATGCTTGGGGACGGCCTCGGGTTGCTCCAGGCATGCGGGGCGGAGGCCGAGGTCGTGAAGTTCAAACAACTGTCGGCAAAAACATGAGCGATCCGCGTGAGCATGTGGTCATCCTGGGTGGTGGGGTGGGCGGCTGCATCGCCGCCTATTGGCTCAGCGCCACTCCGGAACTCCGTGCGAAATACCGGGTCACGCTTTACCAGAACGGCTGGCGCTTGGGCGGAAAAGGCGCGAGCAGCCGCGGCGCGGGCGATTCCCAGCGCAGCGAGGAGCACGGGCCCCACGTGTGGTTCGGCTTCTACGAGAACGCTTTCAAGACCCTGCGCGAGTGCCTCGACCGGCACAGGGAGCTGGGATACACCGTGGGCGATTGCACGAATTGGGACGACCTCTTCGAGCAATCGCGCGAGGGCGTCTTCTATCATCACGGAAAAGACGGGAAATGGTACCCGTGGAAGATGGAGCTCGATGTCTATCCGGGAACTCCCGGGGACGGGACCCCCAGCCCCGATATCCGTAGTACTTTGTGGCGGATCGCCGACCAGCTCGCCGGGAATGTCCGCGCCACCGGGCTTTTCGGATCGAAGGTGGTGAAGGCGTTGCGCGTCGCCAGCAAGTGGCTGGAGCGTCCGATCAAACCCATGCAGCCGGGCACCTGTCCGGTTGGCATCAATCCGGGCGACACCACGGGACACGCGAGTGAATTCTCGAAATGGCTCGTCCAGCTCGCGGGCAGCAGGCAGTTCTGGTATGGCGAGATGGTCGTGGGCCGCTTGCTCAAGTGGGCGCTCGACTACGCGGGATGGCGCCTCCGGCGGGTGGCTGCACGAAAGGATCTTTCCGAGGATGACCTCCGCGAACTTTGCCTGGCCGATCTTTACCGCACCTGTCTGCGCGGGGCCTTGGTGGATGTCCTCGTGCGGGACAAGTCCTTCAAGGATCTCGACAACCAGGAGTTCCTCCAGTGGCTCAAGGGACATGGCGCGATCTACCATGACCTGAAGGAATCCCCGTATTTGCGCGGCTACTACGACACGCCCTTCGCCTTCTCCGGTGGCAAGGCCCACGATACCAACAATGCCAACTTCGCCGCGGGTGCCGCCTTGCGCGGCTTCTTCCGGATCTTCTTCGGCTACAAGGGCGCCTACGTGTATCGCATGACCCTTGGCATGGGAGAGTGTGTCTTCATCCCGCTCTACCGCGTGTTGAGGGATCGCGGTGTGAACTTCGAGTTCTTCCATCGAGTCGAGAAGCTGGTGCCGGATGAAGACGGCAATCGCGTCGCCCGCATCGAGTTCAACCGGCAGGCCCGCTTGAAGCCGGAGGTGAATGAATATTACCCTCTCAAGGAAATCATCGCGCCCCACACCCGGAAGGGCGAAATGAAGTGGCCCGTTTGGCCGGATCAGCCGCTGGCGGATCAATTGGAGCCGGACAGCCTGCCGCCACCGGGAGATCCGGGCATGGAGTCGAATTGGAGCCAGCATCGTGTGGAAACGGTGGTGCTTACCGATGCCCAGGCGGTGGCTCCCGGATCCGCGAACACCTTCGATCACGTGATCCTCGCCATTCCGCCGCAGGCTCATCCGCACATCGCCGGCGGCTTGCTCGAGCACAGCGCGCGCTACAAGAGGATGGTCGAGACCAGCGAATCGATCCGCACGATCGCCTGCCAGTTCTGGTTCTCGGGCGGCGCGGATGGCCAGGATGGCCTGCGCTGGGATGAGAAACATTACTTCTGCGAGTTCGCCCTCGCAGGGTCGGCACCCGATCCCTTCAACATCATCATCGAGGCCACCCCCATCCTCCGCACGGAGGCCACCATCGGGGCGCGCCACCTCGTTTACCTCTGCGGTCCCGCGCCGGATGACCTGAAGGAGCCCCCACCGGGAACCGACCCGGGATATCCTGCCCGCGAAAAGGCGCGCGTGAAAAGGATCAGTCACGAGTGGCTGAAGAGCCGCGCGGTCCTGTGGCCGGGCATCTGCGGTCCCGATGGCTGCACCCTCGACCCGAAGGCACTCTACCATCCCGATCCGAACGCCACCGATGAGGAGCGCTTCGATTGGCAGTACTTCCGCATCAATATCGACCCCTCGGAGCGCTACGTTCTTTCCACCTACACCGGAACTCCCAACCGCTTGTTGCCGTGGGACACGGGCTTCAACAACCTGTTCTTCGCAGGGGATTGGTGTCGCAACTCCATCGATATCGGATGTGTCGAATCCGCCGCGACCTCCGCGATGATCGCCGCCCACTCGATCAGCGGCTATCCCCACGCGACGACCATCGAAGGTCAGCAGTACATTTGAGGACGACTTCAGGGATTGCAATTCAAGAGCCCCAAGGGGGGCGGCAGGGTGAGAGCCCGGGGTAAGCGAAGTGCAACCCTGGGTCGGCTTGCAGCAAACCGGGCCGCGCGTTGATTGCCCCGGACTATCTCCCGGCCTCCTCTTCAACAATCAAGAGCTTGCCTAGAGCGGAACCGACGGGCGCCCCGACCTCTTCACGGATCCGAGATCTCATGCGACAAACCCCGGGCAAGCACCGCGATGCGCCGGAGCTCGTGCTGGCATTGATCGAAGCGTGAGCGCAGCGCCCCGGGCGGATACTCCTCGCGTGCGATCTCCCAGCGCATCGATTCCGCCACGAGCTCCTGCGCGAGCACATCGTGCAGATAAGACGAAAGATCATCGCGATCCGCCGGCAGCCCCCCGGACCACGTATTGTGAACGAGCGAGGAGAAGGAGCCCGCCACTCCCGTCGCCGGAAGTTGGTCGGCGCGCCTCGCCACGAGCAATTCGAGGCCGGTGGATCCCGTCAACCGCAGCGTGACGGGCCGTGACAGCGAGATCACCAGCCCGAGCTCCAGCCAATGGAGCGGATCCACTTCGCCCTGCCATGAAATGCGGCAGCGCACGCGGTCGGCATCTTCCTCCGATTCCAATTCATGGGAAATGCCGGTGCGCGCCAGTTCATCGGCAAGCCATACCGACATGCGGTGAAGATCATCCGGTGCCCTCCGCTCCGGTGCCAGGCGCGATTCGATCCATGAGGCCGCCAGCGGCCATTCGCCGAAGACGGACTCCAGGCTGCCGAAGCGATCGATCCGCTCCTGCCAGCGCGCCTTCAGCTCTTCTGCGTGGCTGTCGGAAACGACGCGATCGATTCTGCCGCTCTGCAGGAGCCATTCCCAAAGTGATCTCCGCGGCGAGGGCAGGCGGAACTCGATGACGGTGCCTTCGATCGGGTGGACGATCACCTCGCCCCCGCAACGTGCCATCCTCCGGCGCATGGTGGACATGCCGATGCCGCCGTTCTTCGAGCCCGAGATCCCGCGTCCATTGTCGGCGACCGTCACGGCGCATCCTTGCTGCAAGGGCACCATCAGCACCTCGATCCGCGTGGCAGCGGCATGGCGCATGGCGTTTCCGATCGCCTCGCGCACCGCGAGATAAAGCTGCCGCGAAGCTTCGCGGCCGATGTCGGCGACCTTGCCGATCTTCTTCATCGTCACCTCCCCGCCACCGCCGCGGGCGAAGGCCTGCAGCTTCACTTCCCAGCCATGCCATGCCTGGTCGAGGGTTTCCACCGCTCCCGCATGATCGGTCGCGGCGAAGGTCTCGCTCACCACGGCGAGCACCGTTTCGAGCGAGTTCCGGGACGGCTCGGGGATGTCGAAGCGCGGGTGCGCCACCCGCGCCACCAGCGATTCGAGCGGCTGGATGACTTCGCGGCGGATGCGATCGCTCACCTGGGAGCCGCTCCAAGTCTCGTCGCGGCGACGAAACGGCATCCAATGATCGAAGGGATCATTCATAAAGAAGGAAGGAGATGTCGGGGGTCGATTACCAGAACCAGCGCACGCCCGCCGAGAAGCCGTGGGCATGATAGTTCAGCTTGCCATTGGCGGTGACGCCCGTGGGCGGCAGCGGAGCACCGCCGCTGATCTGGCGGGGCTCGCCGTAGCCGTATTGATACGTGAATTCTGCCGCCCAACATTCGGTGCGGTAGCCGGTGCCCACGCTGCCCACATGGAGGTCCACATCAGGCAGGCGGGGATTGAAGGCGACATCGGGGGTCGTCTTTTCCGCGAACCAGTAGCCCGCACCGACCCACCAGCCGGAGTCCCACTTGCGGGTGACACCGGTGCCGATGGTGAAACTGTCTTCCCACAGCAGCGGCTCGACAAGCGTGCCGGTGGGACTCTGAAGCGCGAATTGATCGAAGGAGGACCACTCGGTGTAAGTCGCGTCAAACTCCACGATCCACTTTTCGTTCGGCGTCCACGCGTAGCCGAGCGTTGCTTCGAGCGGGAATTCCAGCTCGGACTCGGCCGGAGCCACCGCGGAGCCGGGTGCCGGGAAGATCAGCACCGTGGTGCTATGTCCCTTGTAGGTCACCGGGGACCAGTAGCGCACCGTCCCTCCCAGCGTGTGGCCTTTGATCGGCTCCCACGTGAATCCGGCACCGGCACCCCAGCCATTGCCATCGCCTTCGATGGAAAAGCGGTCGCCGGATACCACGATCCCGCGGTTGATATCCGCACTGCTGCTCGTGACGCTCAGGGAGACGCCAAAGCGCAGGCTCGGCGTGACTTCGAAGCCAAGGGCCGCTGTCCCCGCCATGAAAAGCAGTTCGGTATCGGTCGCGAAGGCGCGCAGCGGCGAGTTCTCCTCCCATTCGTTCTTCTGGCCAAAGGGCGAATAGAAGCCGAGTCCCAGCGAAGCTCCGTCCCACAACGGAGTGGAGGCGAAGGCGCTCGCGGCCACCGCGGGGCCATCCTTCAGATCGGTGTGACCGCCCGGCCCGGTGTGATCCACCTTGTAGTCGAGCACATACCCCGTGATCAGCAGGTCGGAGCCTTCGCCCGCTCCCAGCATCGCCGGGTTGTAGTAAACGGCGGAGGCATTCGTGTTCGATGCCACTCCCGCATTGCCTCTCGCCAGCACCTCGGGATCGTGATAGGTGAACTCGATGCCCAGGCCATGGCTCTGGCTCAGGGACATCGCGGAGAAAAGGGCGAGATAGGGGATTTTACTCACGCGGCAGCGTCTAACACGGCCTCCGGTCCCCCGGCTAGCTCCGGATGGTAAGAAATTCTCCCACCCCGGAACGGACATCGTCCCGATGGCGGTACGTAGTTCTACTTTGAATGATCCGCGTCGATCTGGGTTCCGACCCTCCCAACCCGACTGACGCGATGAATGCCGCCTCTGCCGAACTCCTAACCGCCACCCTCGACTCGGTGGCGGTGATCCCTCCCTCGGATCAAATGCGGCATCGTGATCAGTCTCAAGATCGCCCCCCCCAATGAAGTGGTTCCCCGATTCCGGAGCCTCTCATCCCGGCCCGGCGGCCTCCCGCCGGGCCGAGGATGAGGCGGGCGGGTCTTCCTTCGCGGTCCCGGCGCCGCTCCTCCCGCCGGTCATCCAGTGGGCCTTCTGGCCCTCGACTTCCCTATTGGGTTTTCTCCCCGGACTCTTCTCGCTTCCCCATGGCTCATCCGGCCAGGGCGGCGACTTTCCGGGACCATCCTCCCGTCATTGACGGCCTCGGTGGGGTCCCATGGCCGCCGCGTTATTTGCTCATGACAGCGGCCATGGGATCACACTCCGGGTGGGGTTCACCCTTCAGATCACGCTCCCGTAGAGCGTGAAGCCGGTGCTTTCCTCCACGCGGATGTCGAGGATCTGCCCCGTGAGCTTGTGGGCGTCGCCGTCGAAAATGAGAATCTTGTTCGTGCCGGTGCGGCCGGTGAGGCGCTGCTTGTTGGTCTTCGAGGGACCTTCGCAGAGAACCTGTTGCACGGTGCCGACCAGTGCTTGGTTTTTCGCGATCGCGAGTTCGTTGACGACGTCGAGCAAGCGTTGGTTGCGCTCCTCCTTCACCCGCTCGGGGAGCTGGCCGTCCATTTCGGCGGCCGGGGTGTCCTTGCGCTTCGAGTAACGGAAGACGAAAGCGTTGTCGAATTGCAGGCGCTTCACGGTCTCCACCGTGGCCAGGAAGTCTTCCTCTTCTTCACCCGGGAAGCCGACGATGATGTCCGTGGTGATCGCGATGCCGGGTCGGGCGGACTTCATCTTCTCGCAGATGTCGACGAACTTCTCGTTCTTGTACGGTCGGCGCATCGCTTTCAGGATGCGGTCCGACCCGCTCTGCATCGGGAAGTGGATGTGCGAGCAGAGCTTCGGCAGATAGGTAAAGGCAGCCACCAGGTCATCGCGGTAGCCGATCGGGTGGGGCGAGGTAAAGCGGATGCGCTCGATGCCCTCGACGGCGTGCACCGCTTCGAGCAGCTGCACGAAGGGCGACTTGCCATCGACTTTCTCGAACTCCGTCCGGCCGTAAAGGTTCACGATCTGGCCGAGCAGCGTGATCTCCTTCACGCCATGATCCCGGAGGCGCTTCACTTCATCCACGATCTCCGCGATCGGGCGGCCGCGTTCCTTTCCGCGCGTATCCGGCACGATGCAGAAGGAGCAGCGCATGTTGCAGCCCTGCATGATCGAGACGAAGGCGGAGGCGTTGAGGTCTTTCGGGATGTGGTCGCGGATCGTGTTCTGCGAGCCGGCCTCTTCCTCCACGTCGCAGACGCTTTCGCCGGTCAGGGAAAGTTCCAGTTCGTCCATCCGGCGCTGCAAGCGGCGCTGGAGGATGGTGTCCACGTACTCGAAAACCTTGTGATATTTCTGCGTGCCGACGACGACATCGAGGTGCGGGACGCGCTCGAAAAGCTCCGGGCCGCGGCTCTGGGCCATGCAGCCCATGAAGCCGAAAACGACGTGCGGCTTCTGCCGCCGGTATGAACCCATGGTGCCCATTTTCCCGAGCGCCTTCTGCTCGGCCTGATCGCGCACCGAGCAGGTGTTCACGAGGATGGCATCGGCATCCGCCTCGTCGGCGGTGACCGTGTAGCCGCCTTCACTGAACATCTGCGCGACTTGTTCGGAGTCGCGCTCGTTCATTTGGCAACCGTAGGTGCGGATGTAAACCTTGGGCATAAGGGGCTGGGGCGGCGGACGCTAGCGGCGCGCCGACCGGGTTTCAAGCCGGGAGAAATACGCGGATTTCAGAGTTTTAGCGACTTCGCGACCATCCGGATCGCCTCCGGGTAGATCCGGTGCTCTTCCGCGAGGATCCTTTCGTGCAGGGATTCCGGGGTGTCACCTACCAAAACCGGCACCCGTCCTTGCAAGATCGAGGGGCCGGTATCCACGCCGCCGTCCACATAGTGGACCGTGCAGCCGGTTTCCGCCACGCCCGCCTCGAGCGCTTGCTTCCACGCCTGCAGGCCGGGAAAGGCGGGCAGCAGCGCCGGGTGAATGTTGATGATGCGGTCGGGAAACGCCTCCAGAAGCGGCGCTCTCACCAGCCGCATGAACCCCGCCAGACAGACCAGATCGACGCCCGCCGCCTTCAGTGCCGCCGCCGTTTCCTCCTGTGCTTCTTCCGGGCATTTCGATTTGAAGCCCCGGCAATCGATCACTCCGGTCGGAATCCCGGCCTTTTTCGCCCGCTCCAGGATGTAGCCCTGTGGATTGTCCGAGAGCACCAGCGCGATGGTTGCCGGGATCGAACCGTCCGCGACCCCGTCGAGGATCGCTTGCATGTTCGAGCCGGAACCGGAGCCGAGGATGCCGAGACGCATGGCGGGAGAAGACGCCTCCGCCACAGGGGTAGCAAGCGGTATACTTGACGATATGCGCGGATGTGGTAATGAATGAGGTATGAGTTACCGCATGACGAGAACCAGCATGTCGCTGGACGCTGCGACCCTCGAAACCATGGACGCCTTGGCGAAGCTCTGGTCGGTCTCGAAGGCAGAGGTGCTGCGTCGTGCCGTTCGCCGGATGAAAGAGGAAACCGAGCGGGAGAACCGCAAGCCGTCTCCTCTCCAGGCCTTGGATTGGCTGCAGGATGGCGGCGGCCTTTCCGTGAAGGAAGGAGAGGAATTCAAGAAGGGCATCCAAGCCGAGCGGGAGGCGAAGCGCTACTGGTGGGAGGCATGATCCATCTGGATACGAACTTGCTGGTGGAGCTCGTCACGGCCGGTTCCTCCGGGGGCAAGGTGATGAGACAGTGGTTACTTGCGGGCGAGCAACTCGGGACTTCTGCCATCGCGTGGTCGGAGTTCTGCAACGGGCCGCTGTCCGCCGCGCAAAAGGATGCAGCCTTCGCGGTGCTGGACCGGAACATCGCCGACTTCACATGGCGTGAGGCGGAGGAGGCCGCGCGATTGTTTAACCTCGGCGGTCGCCGGAAAGGTTCCCATGCCGACTGCATGATCGCGGCTTGCGCGATGGTTGCAGGTGCCAGCTTGGCGACCCGCAATCCCTCCGATTTCAGCCGCTTTTCCCTTCACGGGCTGCAGCTTGAAATTCTGTAGGCCGGAGCCAAATCGGCAAAACCCCTGTGCCCATTCTCCCCTGGCCCGCTTCACTTCGAAAGTTCGTGCCGGACCCGGATAAACTCGTCCTCGTGCACGAAGAAATCGGGGATGACGCTGGAACGCACCTTCAGCAGGCCCAGCCCGAGCCCGCCTTTGGACTCCTCCTGGCCCAGCGGGTCGGAATACAATTCCTCTTCGAAGCGTAGCCAGTCCTCGCGGCTTGAATCTTTAGCCAAGACGGGTTCCAGCTTCTTGCAGACATACAGCTTGTTGAGGGCGATGATCCGGGCCGGAGGATACCAGAAAGTCCCCTCCAAGTTTTGTGAATCCGCCGGCTCCTTAAGCATGTCGAGGCTACGGATGATCGTCGCCCGCTCCACATGCATGAGCGCGGCAAGCTCGTCTTCCAAGCGGGTGCCGCGCATCGCCGCCACAAGCCGGCGCTTTGCCGGGGCTGGCCAGAGGTCCCGGGCCTGTCCCAAGAGGATGATTTCCAAGGCCATCTTTTCCATCTGCTGGCCTGCTGCGAAGGCAAGGAGCGAATGTTGGCTACGCAGGTGTTTTCCGATGCGGAGCAGGGCCTCAAGATCCCCTGTAGCGGCATCAATCTCTCCTGCAGCCAGAGCCGCGTCTGCTCGACAGCGGAGCGCTCGTGCCGCGTTGGGGAGACTCTGCCATACGGGAGTTTCTTGAGGTGAAGCGGTATTGGGCAGGCGGCAACGGGGACGGGCCGCTGCTTCAAGAAGCGCTTGAAAGTCGGCCTGATACTCCCGTCCGCTTTCCAGTGCCTCGCGGGCTTCTTTCGGTCTTCCCTCGAACAAGGTTTCCCCTTTCTGGGTGCTGCCGTAGCCCATTTCCATATGCTGCCACCAATGCCAGAGCCGGTGTGATCCGTCCTCCTTTTCGGGATGGGAAGCGATCTCTGCTACCCAAGGATGAGCCGCGAAGTTATCAGCCTCCGGTACTTCGGGAGCTTCCCAGGCAGCGGAATCCAATGGATCCCCTTGCTGGTGGTGCCTTTGCCGATAGTTGTCCCATTCGCGATCCGTTCCTTGGATCAGGGTTGCACGGATCAGAAAAGGCGCGGTCACGCCCGCCAGGGCGAGAAGACCAAGGAACCACCAGATGCGATGTTTCATGGGAGATGCCCGGGTTCCACACGAAGCGGGGTGAGGGTCCAATCGAAAATTGCGGAGCTCGGAACCACAGATCAGGCTGATCCCGCCGTTGGATTCGCGGCAGGCGATCTAAATCCGGCGTCACCCGCTTTTCGAATTCCGCCTTTTCAAAAGGCTGGCTAATCAAGCGCATGCACGACCCGCGCATCGATCAGCTCGCCCGCAATCTCGTCCGCTATTCCACCTCGCTGCAGAAGGGGGAAAAGATCCTCCTCGATCTCTACGATGTGCCGGAATCGATCGGACTGGCGCTGATCCGCGAAGCCCGTGCGAAGGGCGCGCATCCCGTGCTGCGCATCCACAATTCCCGGCTGACCCGCGAGATGCTGAAGGGCGCGGAGGACGCACAGTATCAGGTGATGTCGAAGCACCTGCTCGCCGAGATGAAGGACATGGACGCCTACATCGCCATCCGCGGCAGCCACAACATCGCCGAAAGCAGCGACGTCCCGGCAGCGAACATGAAGCTCGCGATGAAGCACATGCGCCCGGTCATCGATTGGCGCGTGAAGAAGACCAAGTGGTGCGTCCTGCGCTGGCCCACGGCGTCCATGGCTCAGCAGGCGGGCATGAGCACCGAGGCCTTCGAGGACTTCTACTTCGATGTCTGCCTGGTGGACTACAAAAGCCTGGTTCCCGCCGCCACCGCGCTAAAGAAGCTGATGGATCAGACCGACAAGGTGCAAATCAAGGGCCCGGGCACTGACCTGACGTTCTCGATCAAGGACATCCCCGCCATCGTCTGCGCGGGCACTCACAACATCCCGGACGGCGAGGTCTTCACCGCCCCGGTGAAGGACTCCGTGAACGGCGTGATTTCCTACAATGCCCCGACGATCTATCAGGGCATCCCCTTCGATTCGATCAAGCTGACCTTCGAAAACGGCAAGGTCGTGAAGGCGGAATCTCCCGGGAAGAACAAGGAGATCAACAAGATCCTCGATAGCGATCCGGGCGCCCGTTACATCGGCGAATTCGCCCTCGGCTACAATGCCGCGATCAAGCACCCGATGCGCGACATCCTCTTCGACGAGAAGATCGGCGGCTCCTTCCACTTCACCCCCGGCCAAGCCTACGAGGAAGCCGACAACGGCAACCGCTCCCAAGTCCACTGGGATATGGTCTGCATCCAGCGCAAGGACTACGGCGGCGGCGAAATCCTCTTCGACGGCAAGGTGATCCGGAAAGACGGCGTCTTCCTGCCCAAGTCGCTGGCCAAGCTGAACGGGTGAAATCCGCACAACTTCCTCCCGCCTGCGGGCTTGCGCCCGGGCCGTTCGCGGCCATGCTCCCGCGCGTTGTGAATCCAATTCCGGTCGAACCGTCGTTCGAAGCCTTCGCCAAGCTGGCCGGACAGGGCAATGTGATCCCTGTCTACACCCAGCTTGCCGCGGACTTCGAGACGCCGCTGTCGGCGTACCTCAAGGTGCGCGACGCGCGTCATTCCTTCCTGCTCGAAAGCGCTGAAAGCACGGACAAGAGCGGACGATGGTCGATCATCGGCAGCGGCCCGCGCCGCGTCATCGAGGCCCGGGGCAAGGATCTCACGATCCGCGAGGGTTCCTCCGTCGAAAAGGTGACCGTGGAGGACGACGTCCTCGCCGCGCTCCAGCGCCACATGGCCGGTTACAGGCCGGTGATGCATGGCAACCTGCCGCCCTTCTGCGGCGGTCTCGTCGGCTACCTTTCCTACGACGCTGTCCGGCAGTTCGAACCGACGGTCCCGGCGCACGCCAATGACGACCTCGGGATTCCGGATGCCGTTTTCCTGCTGGCGGATACCCTGATCGTTTTCGACCAGCGCCTGCGTCGCCTCCAGATCATCGCGAACGCCTTCACCGGCGATCACGCCACGCTGGAAGAGGCCTACGGTGCCGCGAAGTCAAAGGTGGCCGCTCTGGTGGAAATGCTGAACCGCCCGCTCCATGTGCCGGCCCTGAACGGCTTGGCACCGGTTGAGCCGGAAATTGCGGAGAGCAACACGACCCAAGCCGAATACGAGCAGATGGTCCTTCAAGGGAAGGAATACATCGCCGCCGGCGACGTGTTCCAATTCGTCCCCAGCCAGCGGTTCTCCGCGGATTTCCACCGCTCGCCCGTGGATCTCTACCGGGCGCTGCGCCACGTGAATCCCTCGCCCTACATGTTCATCCTGGAACTGGGCGACTTTTCCTTGGTCGGCTCATCCCCCGAGGTGCATGTCCGCGCGATCCACGGCCGCATCGACATCCGGCCCATCGCCGGAACCCGCTGGAGGGGCAAGACGCCGGAGGAAGACGATGCCCTCGCCGCTGATCTCTTGGCCGATCCGAAGGAACGCGCCGAGCACCTCATGCTGGTGGATCTCGCGAGAAATGACGTCGGCCGGATCGCCGAGCACGGCAGCGTGAAGGTCGATGATTTCATGATCATCGAGCGCTACAGTCACGTGATGCACATCGTCTCGAACGTCACCGGCACGCTCGACGGTACCCACAGCTCCTATGACGTGCTGCGCGCGACTTTCCCGGCCGGGACCGTCAGCGGTGCGCCGAAGATCCGCGCCATGCAGATCATCAATCAGCTCGAGAAAAGCCGCCGCGGCGCTTACGCCGGTGCCGTCGGCTACTTCGGTTTCGATGGCGGCCACGATTCCTGCATCACCCTCCGCACCTGCCTCCTCAAGGACGGCAAGGCCTACGTTCAAGCCGGTGCCGGCGTTGTAGCGGACTCGGATCCGACCTACGAATACAACGAAACCGTGAACAAGGCCAAGGCCCTGCTCCGCGCCATCGCCCTCGCCAAAACCCTCGAAGGATAAGCCGCCATGTTGCTCATCATCGATAACTACGACTCCTTCACCTACAACCTCGTCCAATACTTCGGCGAGCTGGGGGCGGAGATGAAGGTCGTGCGCAATGACGCCCTGACGGTGGCAGACGTGCAGGCCCTCAAGCCGGAGCGCATCTGCATTTCCCCGGGCCCCTGCACCCCTACGGAGGCGGGCATCTCCTGCGAGGTGATCGAGAAAATGGGTGCCACGACCCCGATCCTCGGCGTCTGCCTCGGCCACCAATCGATCGGCCAGGTGTACGGCGGCGACGTCGTCCGCGCGGATCGGCTTATGCACGGCAAGACCTCGCCGATCCTCCACGAAGGCAAGAGCGTCTTCGCCGGCCTGCCGAGTCCCTTCGAGGCCACGCGCTACCATTCCCTCATCGTGAAACGCGAGACCCTCCCGGATTGCCTGGAGATCACCGCATGGACCGCCGAGGGCGAGATCATGGGCCTGCGCCACAAGCAGCACCCCGTCCACGGCGTCCAGTTCCACCCGGAGTCGATCCTGACCCAGGACGGAAAGCGGATTCTGGAGAACTTCTTGGGAATCTGAGATTTCTGATGAGGGGGGCGATTCTCCTCCCCTCCAGATAGGTCGTATGTGTCCCATACGACCTCTTCGATTTACGAGGAAGCACCGGGGCCAGACTTGGGGTCCGCTAAGTTCGGCGGCTCTCACTCCCCCATTGCCCTCCGCGCCGGGGATGCTTGAATGGCGCGGATGACGAAAGACGACCGGGAGTTTCTCTTCACACTGCTCCAGACACCCAGCCCTACCGGTTTTGAAATGCCAGGCCAGCGCGTGTGGGCGGATTACCTCCGGCCGATCGCCTCAGAGGTGGCCTGCGATGCCTACGGCTCCACCTGGGCGACGCTGGCGGGAAAGTCGCCGCGCAGCGTCATGCTCGCCGCCCATGCGGACGAGATCGGCTTCATGATCAAGACCATCCAGCAGGATGGCTTCATCCGCATCGACCGCATCGGCGGCAGCGATACCGCCACCGCGCGCGGACGACGTCTGATTTTCCAAGGGGACAAGGGCCCGGTGCTTGGGATCATCGGAAATACCGCGATCCATCTCCGCCGCGACAGCCCCGGCGATGAGAAAGCCCCGCAAATCCACGAACTATGGGTGGATGTCGGCGCTTCGAATGCGAAGGAAGTCACCGCGATGGGCCTGCGGGTGGGTCACCCCGGCGTCTATGAGGACGGCCCGACGGAGCTGGCCCACAAGCGGCTCGTCGGCCGCGCGATCGACAACCGCATCGGAGGCTACATCGTTGCCCAAGTGCTCAAGCGCATCGCAAAAAGCCGGAAAAAGCCCGGCTTCTCCCTGATCTGCGCGAACATGGTGCAGGAGGAAATCGGCGGAAACGGCGCGATGATGGCAACCTACCGCCTTAATCCCGACGTCTGCGTCTGCCTCGATGTGACCCACGCGACCGACACGCCGGGCATCGACAATTCCAAGTTCGGCACGGTGAAGCTCGGCGGTGGCCCGACGATCAGCCACGGCACGGCGAATCACCCGCTGGTCGTGAAACGCCTGATCGACGTGGCGACGAAGGGGAAAATTCCGGTGCAGCACGAGGCGAGCAGCCGTTTCACCGGCACAGACACCGACAAGATTTTCCACATGCGCGAGGGCGTTCCGAGCGCATTGGTGTCCTTGCCCCTGCGCTGCATGCACTCGGTGGTCGAAACCGCGCATCTCGATGACATCGCGCGGACGATCGACCTCCTGACCGGATTCGTGCTTTCGCTGGAGGCGTCCGATCGCTTCCACCAATCCCTATGAGATCGCCCGCCGTCATCGCCCTGCTGCTTGCAGGTGGCATTGCTTCAGGGGCCCAGAGCCCTTCGGAGGCCGCCGTCGAGTGGCTGCGCCACGTGGCTTCGGGCGAGGCGGAGACCCAGCTGGAGGATGAGACGGCGATTTCCCCGGACACCAGCGATGAGGATTTGAAGTCGATCCGCGCCCGGATCACGCACCTGCGCGATACCCTGCGCCCTGCCGATCTGAAGGCGGTGGCCGACAAGGAGGACGGTGACCTTGCCGCAGTGCTGGTTTCCCAGATCACGAATTACGATGCGGATAGCGTGCAGATCCACGCCGTGGGCCTCGTGAAGAGCGATGACAAGTGGCTGCCCGCGCCGCTGCCCTCTTCGTTCAACAATACCGGGCTGAGCTTGCGCCCCGGCTTTCTCAAGCGGGTGAAGAATCTGGAGGACTGGATGCTGCGCACCCGGAGCACCCAGCTCGTGCGGCTGAAGGACGATGCCTTCTCCGTGCTCTTCGATGAGATGAAGAAGGTGAAGAGGCCGGACGCGCTGCATGCGGCCTCGCCGGAGAAACTGGTGGTCGATTTCCTCGCTGCTTTGAAGGCAAAGGACCTGCCCGCGGTGCTTGCGATGGTGGGTGGCTTGGAAACCCCGCGACCGGCCGATTTTGAAGAAGCCTTCCGGATGCTCACCCGCGTGCTTCGGCAAAAGGACATCACCCACCCGCAGTGGCGCCTGCTCGCCGCGCCGGAGGCAGTCCGCGCTGTCGTGATGGTGGAAGAAGACAGCTCGGATGCTTTGGTGAGCATCGTGGCGCTGGATCCCGCGGGGAACTTCACGGTGCGTCCTCGTCTGAAGTCCGTCCATCTGCCGTTCGTGAAATCGAAGGCCGGGACTTGGCACATCCGTTTGACCCATGACCTCCTGGCACCCGCGACGCGCGTGAAATCGCCCGGCCGCGAGGCGGACGACGAGGCGATCGATGCCGACATCCTCGCGCTGTTTCCGGAAAAGCTCGCGGCGTCCCTCGCGGTGAAACGCGAAGCAAGCGCACGCGCCGCGGCGGATGCGATCGTCACCGCTCTCCAAGCTCCAACGCTGGAGGCGATTTGCCCGCGCATGGATCTTTCCCCGAAGACGGAGCCCTTGCCGGATGCCCTGAGCCGCGCCGCGCTGCTTTGGCAGCGGGTCCATCTTCCGCAAGGAGCGGCCGCACCCGTCCTGCTGGAGGTGCATGAAGAGCAGGATGATGCCTGCGCCTTGATCCAGATGTTCTCCAGCCAGGAGCCCGCGAAGGCCTCGATCGAAACGGTATTCCTTCGCCGCGGAGCCGAAGGCTGGCTGGCCAATCCCGCTTTTTCAGGGGCTGCGGCGCTGGCCCAGCTGGACGCCGGCGGGGAGATGGCCAAGTGGATCGGCGCTGCCACGAAGGCCCGCGAGAAAGATTGGTCGGCCGGAGTGCTGGTCAAGATCGGGGGGATCGCCGCGGATTCCGCACCCTCCGAGGAAGAAACGCGCAAGGTGGTCGGCGATTGGCGTGCCGCGATCGCCGCGGGCGATGGTGCCCGGTCACTCGCGCTCTCCGCCTGCTTCGATGATGATGCCGGGGCGGCGCGCATGCTGCGGAATACCGGCTATGAATTGGCCGCGCGCCAGAAGGGCGAGATTCTGGAAGTCCATCGTGCCGGCCGCTGGGCCGCGGTTTCGCTGCGCGTGCCACCGGCCGATGACGATGACTCCGCCGATGCCTATCCTCTCGTGGTGGTCGTCGCGACGCCTGCCGGACCGCGGGTGCTGCCGGAACTCGATCTCTTTGACCCGTTGACCCGCAGCCGCGAATTCCTGAACCGCAGCGTTTGGGATCGCGTGTCCGCCCGCCTGCCGGAAGGTGCCCGTGGCGAACTCCAGTCTATCTACGAGAAACATCGTACCATTTCCGCCGCCACCCGCGAGCGCCGCCCGAAACCCACCGAATGAGCGACCTGATCTCCGCCCGCCGTACCGCCCGCCTCCTGGAAGATGCCGTCCGCACTGTCGTGCGCGGCCAGGACGCGGCCCTCCGGAATATCCTCGCCTGCCTCGCCGGCGGGGGCCACGCGCTGGTGGAAGACGTGCCCGGCACGGGCAAGACCACCTTGGCGAAAGCGATCGCGCGTTCCGTGGATGGCGCGGGCTTCAAGCGCGTGCAGTTCACGCCGGACCTGTTGCCCGGGGATATCCTCGGCGTCTCCATCTTCGATCCCCGGACGCAGGAGTTCCGCTTCCGGCCCGGTCCGGTATTCGCCGACATCCTGCTGGCGGATGAGATCAACCGCGCCTCACCGCGTACGCAGTCGGCCCTGCTCGAAGCCATGGCCGAGCGCCAGGCAACGATCGATGGCGAGCGCCATGATCTCGACGGGCTCTTCTTCGTCATCGCGACGCAGAACCCGGTCGAGTTCCGCGGGACCTATCCTCTGCCGGAAGCGCAGATGGACCGCTTTATGATCCAGAGCCGCTTGGGCTATGTGACGCCGGAAGAAGAGCGTGCGATCTTGTCCGATCAGATCGAGCGCCATCCGGTGGATACGCTGGAACCGGTGGTGAACCGCGATGAACTGGTGGCCCTTCTGGAGGCCACGCGCGCGGTCCGCATCAGCGATGAGCTTCGCGGCTACATCGTCGATATCGTCTCCTCCACCCGTGGCCGGGATGAAGTGCAGCTTGCGGCCAGCCCCCGTGCGTCCATCGCGCTGATGAAGATGGCGCAGGCCTTGTCCTTGTTTGAAGAGCGCGACTTCGTCGTGCCGGAAACCATCCAGGCCGTCGCCGCGGATGTGATCGCCCACCGCATGGTCATCTCGCCGGAAGCAAAGCTCTCCGGAGTCACCGGCCGCCAAGTCGTTGCGGATATCCTCGCCGAGATCCCCGTCCCCGTGTAGCAGCGGACCGGTAGGGCGGCCCGGCCAGGCCGCCGGAGGTAGGCGCATTCGTGAGAATGCGGAACGGTCCCCCACCGTCCGCCCTCAACCCACAGGCAAGCCCGGTGATGAGGTTCACGCCATCGATACGAGCGAAGGCACAAGTTTCTCAAAGACCTCGTCAAGCGAAGCCTCCGCCGCTTCCACGGATCTCCTGAACCGCTTGTCCTGGCTTTCCTCGAATCCCACCCGGATCAAGGAAATGTCTCCCAAGCCCACGAAGGCCAGCACTGACTGAAGATGCGGATCGAGGAAGTTGAATCGTTCGTTCGGCCCGCCCGGTTCATAGCCGGATGTTCCCGTCGCGGTGATCAGCACCACCGGCTTCGAGGGCAAGAGCGACAAGTAGGGATCGCTTTCATCGTCCTTGAATTCGAAGGTGCGCCCCACCCGCACGATCTGGTCGAACCACGCCTTCATCTGCGCCGGCATGCCGAAGTTGTACATCGGCACACCCAGCACGATCGCGTCCGCGCGGAGGATCTCCCCGATGAAGGTCTCGCTCTCTTCAAGCGCTTCATGCATCTCCGGCGAACGTTGATCGGCCGGAGTGAAAGAGGCGGCGATCCATGCTTCGCTGACGGGCGTTGGCGGATGGATGCCCACATCGCGGTCGATGATCTCCGCGCCCGGATGAGCGGCTCTCCATGCTTCCACGAAGCGGCCGGTAAGTTGCCGGGTGATCGAGCGCGTGACGCGTCCGCTGGCATTGATGACGAGCAGTGATTTCATGCGGGCACAGCATGCACCCGCCTTGTGATCCTGCTTCGTCCGAAGATTGTGAGTGACTCACAAGAATGTGATCATCCGCAGGTCTTGCCCTGCCGCTCCAGATAAGCCTTTCCCCAATCCTCCAGCCCATCCATCACATTCGAAAGCGCGCGGCCGTGATCCGTTAGCGAATACTCCACCCGCGCCGGCACTTCGGCATACACCCTGCGCTCGATCACGCCATCCGCTTCGAGCTGCCGCAGCTGCACCGTGAGTGCCTGCGCGGTGACCTGCGGCAGCGCCTCCTGCAATTGCGAGAAGCGCTTCGTTCCGCAATTCAGCTCCCACAGGATGGAAGGCTTCCAGCGGCCGCGGATCACATCGAGCGCCGCGCGCACCGGACACTCGTCGCGCAAGGGATCGATCTTCTGCTCGTAGGCCGCGAGGTTCTTCACGATGGCAAGCTAGGTGCCGTCCCCTTCAGTGACAACCGGATTTCCTCAGGCGAGGAATCCCAACGGCCCCGTGGCCCCCGGGGAAAAGAAATTCCCCGCGTTCGGTAGGACCAGGTGCAGGCTCGATGGCGGCACGCCGAGCCACAGCGCGAGTTCGCCGAAGTATTCGTCACAACTCGTGGTCGGGATCATCCGGCCCCGTCCCGTATCGAGTGGATTCAATTCACTGCCGCTGTCCGGATTGAGTGCCAGGCTGGGATACTGTCCGAAGATCTTCCGGCCATCCACACTGCCGCCCATCACGAAATGATTGCCGCCCCAGGCATGGTCCGAACCTTGATCGTTGCTCGTGAGGGTGCGGCCGAAGTCCGAGCCGGTGAAGAGCGTTACTTGATCTTGAATGCCCAGTAGGACCAACTGCTCCCAGAAGGCACCGATCGCATCGTCAACGTCCCGTAGCATCCATTGCTGCTCGGCGAGGGTATTGCTGTGGTGGTCCCAGCCACCGAGATTGACGAAGAAGGTCTGCCGCAAGGCTCCCATGCTGTTGCGACCCATGATCGCCTTCGCCACCTGATGGAGCTGCTGGCCCAAGCGATTGGGCGCCAGGTTCAACTCCGGATTGGCCACGAGCCGGAAGTCCACATTTCCCGGCAAGATCCCCGAAGTCGCCTCGTGATAGATGGCGTAGGCCTCTTGGGCGTCCCGGCGCTTCTGCTGTACCGTCTCCTGCAAGAGGTGGCTGTACTGGCGTGCCAACATGCTGTCGATCGCGGCGCTCGTGACGTTGGTGAGAGAGTTCGATCCGTAGTTTTCCGCGTATCCCAGGAGTGCCTGCGCCCCGCCCTCTGTCGGCGAAGTGCTCGGCTTCACCGCGTATTCCGCTCCCGTGACACCGCTCTGGAAAACATTGCTGCCATCCATGGAGATGTTCATCGAGACCAGCTGGCTGGGATTGATGTCCTTGATCAGGTCCATCATCCGGCCTCCCCAGCCGATGCCGGAGCGGCTGTGTGGCACGCTGGTCTGCCATTGCTCGATCTGGTCCGAATGCGAGTAGAGTCCGAGCGGGAGACGCTTGGAGGCATTTGTCACCTCGGCGCGATTGAGCACCGGCTCGATCAAGGTTCCCACGTTGGCAACAAAGGCCGCATCCCCGGCTTCAAAACGCGCGGCCAACTTTGGCATCGACGGATGCACCCCGAAGGTCCGGCCGGGAGTGTTCAGCGGATGGATCTCGTGGAGGCCCGCCAAAGGCAGTGCGAGGTTGCCCCGGCTGTTCTCATACTCGGTGCGCGAGTTCGCGTGCGTGGAAGAAGGGCCGCTGAAAGGAGACAGCATGTTGTAGCTGTCATTGCCCCCGCTGAGGAAGAGGCACACCAGCGCGCGATACTCCCCGGCCTGCGGTGGTGCGGCGTTGGCAATCGAACTCGCGAGACGCAGGTTCAGCAGGGTATTCAGCACCGGGATGGCACTGACCGCGGAGCAACTGGCCTGACCAAGGAAACGACGACGGTTCATGGGAACGATGGGTTCAATGTTGGACCGCGAACTCGGGGCTGCAGATGATCAGGTAGATGGCGAGTTTCAGGCGATGCTCATGCCAGTCCCAATTGCCCGGGCCGATACGGGCCAAGGCTTCGCGGATGATCTGGAATGACTCCGGTTCCAGCGTGCCACCGGTGAGGACAAGGTCGAGCCGGCGGATCAGGGGATCAGGGGCGAGGGGTGTGACCGAGGTTTGACCGGACCCATCAAAATTGAGGTTCGGGAGATTCATCAGCCATTCCTGATCGAGATTCAGCACCGCGGAACACTCGGGCTTCGAGGCACCCAGGCCATATTCGGCCTCGACCATATGATCCCAAAAGAAATTCGGCGCCGTGACCCCGGAGGCAGCGTTCACGATCTGTAGTTCGGGTGCCACCAGGCCCGCGGTAGCCAAGGGCCCGGGCGGCATGTAGGTCGGCAGGTAGAAATTGAAGACGCTCGGCGAGTTGAAAGGCTCCTGCACATGGTGGGCATCGAGCCCGGAGAGATAGAACCATCCCGCCTCGGTTGAAGCATTGAAGGCGCGCGCGACATTCACCGCCTTGAGGAAGGGCTCGCGCAGCTTGCCGAAGGTCGGATCCGCCATCTTCGCTGGATCGCGTGCTTCGGGATCCATGAGAATCGCCTTCACTGTGCGGCCCATGTCGCCCCGTGGCGCCGCATTGAAGGCGGCGGCGACCCGGCCGACATACGCGGGCGAGGGATTCGAGGTGACCAAGCGCTGGATCAACAGCCTCCCGATGAAAGGCCCGACATTGGGATGGTTGGAGAGATTCGAGATCGCCGCATCGATGTCCGCCATCGTTGCCGTACCCGTGTTGCCGGGGCTGGCCGTCCGGGTGGGCGTGGTGGCACCCAGCAGCAAGGTTTTGGGTCCGAGATCGTGGTGCTCGTCCCAGCCCTTCATCGGCACGGTGAAGTCTCCGTCGTAGGCATTGAATTGCGGCGTTTGGCCGTTGGCGAGGGCACCAAAGGACAAGCCGGTGAAGACCCGGGCGAACTCCGTGATGTTGGCATTCGAATAGGTCGGAATCGGCTGGCCTTGGTTGTCGAGGATGCGCGTCCCGTCCGGGTTCAACATCCATAGCCCGATGCTGAAGAGCTGCATCACTTCACGGGCATAGTTCTCGTCGGGGAAGGTCCGGTTGGTGGGGTTCGCCTTCTTGTTCGCGAAATGGCTGAGGTAGATCCCCATGCAAGGGTGCAGGGAGACGTCCTTCAGCAAGACCTCGAAATTCCCGAAACTGCCTTCGAGCAGCTTGTCGTAGAAATGAGCCATGGCTGCCGGCTCCACGGCAAGGCGTTCCGGGCGGTCGCTGATGACGAAGATCTGGCTGAGAGCGAAGGCCACCCGCTGCCGCAAGGGATCGGGCAGTTGCTCCTCGGTGGCATCGGGCCTCAGCTTGGGTAGCCCCATTGCCCGGCCCCACCAGGCATTCATCTTCCGGTTGTTCCAGAGGCGATGATCCGGATCGTTTTCCATCAGTTCCTGCTGCCACCCCATCATCGGTGTCAGCCGGCCGATGGGACGCGTGAGCTGATCATCGATCCACGCCTCGATTCCCATGTTCATCACCTCTTCCACATTCTCCGGAATCTGGTCCGCATCTGCCGCCGAGTCCTGGTCAGGACCAAAGGCTGCCTGGATCAGGAAGCGCGCCGCTTCCTTGGCGGAGGGGCCACTGCCCGCAGTGGCATTGAGAATCGAAATGCTGCCTTCCTGCGTCGTGCCGAGGGTATAGCCGTTTCCCGTCTGTGCGGTCAGCGTCACCGTCTCGGTCGCCTCGCCATCGTCAGAATCGGTGATTGGCTGGATGGTCACGAACACCTCACGTTGACCCGGCGCAAAGGCGACCGTGCTGCCAGGGATCGAGATCGTGTAGTCACTTGCGCTTGCCGTGCCGCCCAGCTGGACGTTCACCGTCAGCGGCTGCAATCCTCCGCTACGCCGAACGACGAACACCGCCGGGTCCGGCCAGCGCTCCGTGCAGGCATCGTCGTAGACCGAAACCGTGATCACATTGGCCGCGGTCAAACCGGCAGCCACCCGTTGGGCATCGGTCTCCTGATATCGCCCGGTCTGCGTTCGTGTCGGATCGAAGCCGACCGTCAGCTCCTCCCAATCGTTCACGCCATCGCCATCCGTATCGGTATCGGAGGCGACGACTTTGAAGAACTCGCGCCCCACTGCCGGAGCCAAAGTCCAGGCAAGGGTGCTGCCATCGCCCGCAATGTTCGCTTGGAGCGGCGTCCATGAAACGAGGTTCGCGCTGCTGTGAATCGCGTAGCGTTTCCCCGCCAATGCCCGCCAGGACAGGGAAGGGGACGCACCACCGGCCAGCGCGGCCTTGGGAAAGTCGCGGGGGTCAAAGGGGTTTGTCCCCGCCGTGCTCTCCAGCGCATTGCTCCAGCCATCCTTGTCCGCATCGGCGGTGGCTTGCATCCCGCTGGCTCCGAAGGCCATTTCCCATACATCGCTTTGGGAGTTCCCATTTCCATCCAGCGCAAGGCAGGGGAAGGGTAACAGCACGGAAACGGCGACAATTCCCGGAAGCCTGTTCTTCATTGGGAAATGCAGGCTGACTATTTTGCTTTGTAAGACAAGCCTGCGCGCCACATCTGCCCCGCTTGGCCCGGTTATTCCTGAAAATCCCGAGCCGTTCGCCTGCGACGCCAAACGATCCACCCTAGGAAAATTCCCGAAACGAGCCCACCCGCGGCATAGCAGGTGAGCTGGATCGATTGGGTCGTCAAAATCGGCCGCGTGAGGTCGGGATAGATCGCTTCCGGATACAGCGCGCGATCGTTCTTCCATGCCCACCATCCGGCGAGCAGCCCGCAGGCTTCCGTCAGAAGAATGAGGCACGGCACGATCTTCAGCAGCGTGCCCGGCGCAATCTTCGGGCGGCTTCCACCACGTGCCAGGAAGAGCGCCACGAGCCCGAGCACGAGACCGGGCCCGATCGAAGCACGGAAGGCCCACGCCGCGGCGAGCAGCGAGTGGTTCTCAATGCCCCACAGCGGCTCGTGATATTCCGTGAAGTGCTCCGGCGCGATCCGCACCAGGTACTGGTCATGCAGCAGGCAGTAGAGAAAGACCTCCGCCCAGATGCCGAAGACGATCGCATAAGCGACCGAGCGCTTCTCTTGCAGGAGCGGGGTCATCGGCGAGCGAACGAGGTGGAGCATTGTCCGGCCAGCATCCGGGATTCCGGCGCTGCTCAGCAAGCTTCCCGACGCCGTTTTTGAAATTGCTTTCAGCCGCCGCTTCCCGAGGATGCCACCATGATCACCCGGCTTATCATCGCCCTTAGTCTCGCCGCCCCATCGCCGCTTCTCGCCAATGGCGGCGGCTACTTCCGGGGCGGCCTCCAGCGCGCCGGTGACATCGAGCTCTTCGAGCCGGAGGAAGTGGAGAAGATCCGGATGCTCGATGAAAAGCTCACCGTCGATCTCGGCGAAAAAGAAGCGGGCGTCGAAATCCGCTACCTCATGAAGAACGAGACCGAGGGCAAGGTGAAGGTCCGCTTCGGCTTTCCGGTCGAGGAGCTCTTCGATAACGACATGAACGAAGGCGGCGATGCGGATCCGGAAACCTCCAGGAAGACCGATGGAAAGCTCAAGTACTGCAAGGACTACAAGATCACCGCCGGCGGCAAGGAGATCGCGGCGAAGTGGCAAGGCGAGGAGAAAGAAGGTGACGACAAACGCTTCAAGGGCATCGGCGGATGGCTCGTTTCCGAGCTGAGCTTTGCCCCGGGAGAGGAGAAGGCGGTGAGGATTGCATTCAGGAGCAGTTATCCCGAGGAGGAATGGAGTGTGAGCGACGATTCCTCAAAGGGGGCATCTCTCTTCAAGTATCGCTTGTCCACCGCTGCCTGTTGGGCGGGTACCATTGGCACCGGACGGGTCGTGCTGCGTCCCGCAGGGATCCCGGCCGTTGATCTCAAGGTGCTGAAGCCGGTGAACCGCTTCAAGAAAGAGGGGAACGACTGGGTGTGGAACTTCGAGAACCTCGAACCGACCATGGATGATGATCTCGAGATTGAAGCCGCCCCGGAAACGAAGACCTACTGGCGCACCGTCGATGGGAAATATGACGAGGGTCCCCGCGCCGTTTTTACCGAACGCAACGGGAAGTGGACGATGTCGCACACCAACTACAAGGCGACCGCCAGTTCCACGCTCCCGCCGAATGGCGATCTCAAGTACGACGCCGACCAGATCATCGACTTCTGGGGTGAGAATGCCTGGAGCGAGGGCGCGAAAGGTCCGGGCATCGGCGAGTGGCTCGAGTTGAAGCCGGTCGTCCCGAAGCCCGTTGTCGCCATCCACATTCTTCCCGGCTATGCAAAGGGAGAAGGCCTCTTCGAAGCAAACGCGCGTCCGAAGAAAGTTCGCATCGATCTCAATGGCGAACACTCCTTCACCGCAGAAATTCCCGACGCGGCGGAGGAATTCCGCATTCCTGTACTGGCCTATGACAAGCCCGTGAAGACCGCCCGCCTGACCTTCGAGGACGTCTGGAAAGGGAAGAAGCACGAGGATCTCTGCGTGAGCGGTGTCGCGCTCGAAGTGAAGGTCGACAAAGCACCGAAGATCAACCCCGCCCGCTAGTCGGCATGAAGCACCTGCTGCTCGCTTGCGCGGGCTTTCTCTCGGCGGCCTCCGCGCAAGAGCTCCCCGTCTTCCTCGCCGACAATCACGCCGAGACCTTCGCGTGGATCACCCGGACCTTCCATCCGGACGATGCCCATCTCATGGTGCTGGTCGACGCCCACTCGGATGCCTCCGCCGTCGAACGCTCCGAGGAACTCCGCGAAGGCCTGCGCCGCGTGGCGAATGAAACCGGGCGCGCGGCACGGGTGGAAAGCTGGCGAGCGCAGGGCCGCTTGCAGGCCTTCAATTGGATCGAGCCGCTGATGCCGCGCCCGGTGGACCGCGTGCTGTGGCTCGCCGCACCGGAGCTCGCCGAACCCGCTCGCCTCGCGAAAGCAAAGGAAGCCATCGAGCAACTCGACGGCCGCCTCGAAGTCGAGCCACGTTCCGCCGGATCCTTCGCCGAGCGCTGGGAAGCCTGCGATCTGAAAGGATACGCCGCATGGCAGCCGGGCCGCCGACCAGTGATCCTCGCAATCGATCTCGATTTCTTCGCAGGCATGCCGCCGCACGATCGTGAAGCACGCTTCGCCGCGATCTGGGAACGCGCGATGGATTGGCCGGGTCTCGCAGGAGTGGCCTTCGCCGTCTCCCGCCCATGGCTCACCGATGACGCGGAGGCGGATGCGCTGGTCGCGCTGGTGGTGGATGCGGTGAAACACACGCGCGGCGCGAAGCTGGAGATTGACGCAGCACCCGACGCGCACCCGGATCATTCCCTCCGCGCGGACGAGTTGAAGAAAGGAGGCGGAAGGATTCCCCGCTGGGAATTCGCCCGTGTAAGCCTGCCGGTGAAAATGGCACTCACCTCCCTGCAAGATCGGCTGACGATCTCCGGGAGCGCGTCTCTGGATGACATCGGCCAAGCCCGGATCCATCCGGCGGACGGAGTTCCTTCCTGCGATGGTGTGTGGCGTTACCCCGTCGGAAGCGAGCCCATACTGCGGGTTGAAGCACCGGAAGATGCCACGGGCAGGGTGCGCTGGTATCAGCTGGAGCCCGCCCGCGCAGCCTATGACTTCCTGCCCGGCACCGGCCTGGGAAAAGACTTCTCCGCCTCACCCGCCCGCTGGATCTACGAGAAACGTCGTAGTTGGGGCGAAACGGAGGATTTCCAGCTCGATCCCGCGCGCTGGCGGCATGGCAAGCCCGGCCGCGTCCGCATCGTCGCGGAGTGCGAGACCCCGCAGGGCTGGCTGCCGGTGGAGCCTGTGGAGCTGGCGATGTTCTCCGGCACCGGCTTCCGCGCCGCACTTTCGGAATGCATGGGCATGCCCTACGTCTTCGGCATCGCGGGGGTTTCCGGGCATGAGCTGAGCGGAGTCGAAACAGGATGGGGCAGCGATTGCGCGAACCTCCTCGTCTATGCATGGCGGCGGCAAGGTATACCGATCGCATGGGGCGACCCGGGACGCCTCCGCGCCCAACTCGCGACGAAGGCGGAGAACCTGCGGCTTGCCGATGCCGTGAAGATCACGCCGCAGGAGATCGAAGCGGGGATCGCGATCGACTTCGACCGCCACGTCGCCGCCCTGTGGAAAGACCGCGAACTGCTTGGCGTCCTCGATGGAAATGACCTCGCGATGCATCACCTCGGCGGGCTGCCGGAGATCGTGGCGCTATCCGTTTTGACGGAGAAGCGGCCGCTATTCTCGCTGCGCGTTCCGCGGACCGGTGGATGCCAGGTCGCCTTCGCCGGAGATGTCGTGCTCGCCGGTGAGGATCGCGTGGTGATCGAAAACTTTGATCGTGGCGGCGCGGATCTCTTCCTTGCGAATTTGGAAGGCATCCCTTCCCTGAGGGATCCAGCGAAGAAGCCGCGCTACGATTTCCGCTTCCCTCCGGAGCGGCTGGCCTGGCTGAAGGAACGCGGCGTGGATGCTGTTTCCTTGGCAAACAATCACGCGCTGGATGCCGGACACGATGGCCTGATCGAGAGCCTCGATTCCTTGAAAAAAGCGGACTTCGGCGCCTTCGGCGCGGGACGCACGGCAGAGGAAGCATGCGCCCCATGGCGGACCGAGCGGCATGGAGTAAAGCTGGCCATCTTCGGCATCAGCGATCTCCCCCAAGCACCCTCCCAGCCCGGCGAACCGGTGGTCGCGAACCTTAGCGAACATAAGGAACAGCTCGAAGTGGAATTCCGGAAAGCCCGCGCCAAGGGTGAGCGCATCATCGTGATGATCCATGGCGGAAAGGAATACGAAACCCTCGTCTCCGATGGTCAGCGCGAAGCGGCACGTTGGCTCGCCGCGCAGGGAGCCTCAGTCATCGCCGGTGCTCATCCGCATGTCGTGCAACGCGAGGAATGCCACGGCGGAGCGCGGATCGTGTATTCGCTGGGGAATGCCGTTTACCCCCGCGAATTGAAAGGAGCGGACTCCGGCAGGATGAGGACCGTGGCTGTTCCCGCAGTGTTGGAGCAGGTCCGCTTACGCTAAGCCAAAACAGAGGTTTTCCCACCCCCGCCGGACCTGCTAGATCCACGCGCATGCTCGAACCCCGCCTCCGCTTCATGGACCTCGCCACGCGACCGCTGGCGGAAAAGGGAGCGGCGGAGGATCTGGCGCGTGGCGAAATGATGGACCGGCTCGCCCATGCCTCGCCCGCCGCGGGGGATGATACCTTGGAATCCGCCACCGCCCGTCTGGAGCAGCATCCGCCCGGAGGCGTTTGGAAAAAGGCGGCGACGGGCTTCGTCGCGGTTCTCCTGCTGTGCGTCGTCGTCACGCTGGCTTTCGCCTCGGGCTATCGTGAGATGAAGCGGCTCAATGGCGGCGGCGGGATCTTCGGAAGGTTGGATCCCGACGCACTGAGGGGATGGGAGGAACGCCTGGCGAAGCACGTGGATGCCGGACAAAAGATGTTCCTCCTGGGCAATACCCAGGGCCTGATAGACGAAGAGGTAAACCAATGGCTTCAGGAGCGGTTCCTACACCCGCCCGATGACCCGGCGGAGTTCGAGGAAATCTTCATCGGCTCCCGAAGGCACGGAACGAGCCTGCCCGACCGCTACCGCGAGCATGGGAAGCGGATCGATCCGGGAAACGGCCTGTGGGCTTTGATCGACGCAGCGTCGAGCGCTTCGTCCTTCTCCAGCGGATCCCGCAGCCGGAGCGCACACCCCCCGTCTTCTCCCCCCACGCCAGAGTATCTCAAAGCCCGCGACCTGCTGGAAGAAGCGGTGAACTCCCCGCGGATCGAAACCTACGGTCCCCGCCGTACTGCGGAGCGTCTGCGCTTGCTTGGCCCGGCGGAGGACCTCGCAGGGATCGCGGAGCGCAGTTCCTTTTTTATCAGGCAGAAACGTTGGGGTGTCTTCGGTGGAAACGTGGGCGAAATCTGGCATGAGCGGGCCCGCGAGCTGGCTTCTCTCAATGACATCGAGGGTTTCCGAAAGTGGACCGCAAGCTGGGACCGTCTGGCGATGGATAGCCTCCGTCCCTCGCCCGATCGCAGCAAGGCCCCCTATCCCACGTATGTCATCCCGAGGACCGCGAAGACTTTCCGCCAGGAGGCGGTGAAACTGCACCTCGCGGATGTGGAAGCGCGCATGCAGAAATGGGAGGATGAGATCGAGGCCGCCTCCCGTCCGGCGGCCTCGGCGCCGGGAGTGGACACCCGCCTCCGCGCGGGTGTCTTCACCGGAGCCTCCTATTTTTCCGGCATCGGGAATCTGGTTACGCTTGAGGAACTAGAGCCAGGATTAAAGACGGAGCACGCGGTGACGGATCGCTTCAGTGCCTTGGTCGGGGCCACGCTTTTTGCCGTGCTGGCGGTCCTTGCTTTCCTTGAGGGATGGCGCCGCGCTCTTCCGGTTCGGGGCCTTGGGCAAGGACTGCTACCCTTGTTCCGGCCCATCGACTACGCATGGGTGACGGGTCTGGGAATCGTTCTCCCGCTGCTGTGGTACATCGTCCTGATGCGCTTCACTCCCTTGGGATGCCGCGACCTCTCCTTCGTTCTCGGAGATGCCATTCCACTCTTCGGCCGTCTCGGTGCGGCCCTGCTCTTCTCCTTCTGCATGCTCCTGCAGACCGCCCGCTGGCGCATGGCCAAGCGCGGCGGCTTCATCGGCCTGCGTCCTCCCGCGCTCTGGCCCGGGTGGCTCGTGGCATCCCTCGCCGCGCTCTTCATCCCGGCCACCGGCTTGGTGCGTTATTGGCCGGCGCTGGATGAGGAATACCTCGCCTGCGCCTGCGCGGTCCTTGGAGTGCCGCTGCTATGGCTCTTGTGGCGTGCAGGCTCCCTTGCCTTCGGACCGCGGAATGCAGCGCTCTCCGGCATCCTTCTCTGCCGCTTCTTGCTCCCGGTCCTTCTGCTCGCGAGCGCCGTCCTGCTGGGCCTGATGCCCCTCTTGAAACTGGAGGAGAAAAAATGGGTAGCACGCGACAAGTGCAGCGGCCCCGATCCCTCCGGCTGGGGCTATTCCATCTTGAGCACCCGCGCCGAGGACCTGCTCTGCCAGCGCCTCCTCAAGGCGATGGAGTGAGGCATGCACGCTTCGTCACGGCACGCGATCCACATTGCGATTCCCGTAACTCAAGCGCGCATTCCCAATGCACCCAAAGGGGCAAAATGAGAAAGCCCGGGGCAAGCAACGCGCAGCCCCGGGAAACCGGACGCGGCCGATGTCCCCTGAAAGGAGACCATGGGGATCGAACTACGAGACGCATCGTACTACACTCTTTCAGCCGATCGGGAGCCCCCTCCACTCACCTCGCCTTCTCCAGCAAGTCGATCTTGGCGCGCGCGGATGCAATCAGGTGCTCCGCCTGCCGGATCTTCGCCTCCTGCTTGTCCGCGCGACGGTCGTGATAGTTGGCCTTCCGGAGCTTCGAGCTGTTGCCGGAGTCCACCGTATAAATATTCCCCATGGAGTCCTGGCGCGTCACCACCGTGCTCGCGGCCTGGCGGTAGCCGGCGGCCCGCGCGCGGGCATCGGTCACCTTCGCCTTCGCATCCGCCACGCCGGACGCGAGGCGGCTGATATAAGATTCCAGCACGAGGATCTTCGCGGGATTGTCACCTTGCGCATCGGGCAGCCCCTCCAGCGGAGAGTTCTCCTCGGCTTCGTTCACCTTCTCCTCCTCGGCTTCCTTGGCCAGCGCCTTGTCCACCGTGCGATCGTGCACGGCTTCCGCCTTTGCTTCCTTTTCCAGCAGCTTCTTCGCCGCCTGGTTGTCACGCGGGAAACGCGCGGCCAGATCCTTCGGCAGCTTTTCGTAAGCAATCCGCGCGGTGCCTCCGGTGTGCATCACTTTCACCCCCACGGCGTCCTGACCGATGATCTTCGCGCCCTCATACACCTTGCCGTCCCGCATCTTCAGCGTTCCCACCTCCAGCGGCAGCTGCACGGGCTCCACAGCACCGGCACATGCTATCAGCAGGAAAAGACAGGTGGGGAGGAGGTTCATGACGTTTCGAGTGTTATAGGATCAGACAGGGCGAGTCAACGGCCACCCCTGCTGCCACCACTCCGCAAAGAAAACGCCCGGCCGCAGGCTGCGGACGGGCGTTCTGGAAAAACGATGCGCGGGATCTTCCCAGCGATCAGAGCTTCGGCTTCTCGGCGCGACGCACGGTGCCGAAACGCTTCTGGAATTTGTCGATGCGGCCCTCGGTGTCGACGAACTGGGCCTTGCCCGTGAAGAACGGGTGGGAATCGGAGGTGATACCGATCGAGATGACGAAGTGTTCCACGCCGTCGATCACTTCCTTCTTGTCGGAAGACTTGGTCGAGCGGGTGACAAAGCGGGCACCCGTGGTCATGTCCACGAACACGACCGGGTTGTACTTGGGATGAAGATCCTTTTTCATGACAGTAGAGGGCCCGGACACGTTACCGACGCGGCGGGGAGCGGGAGGATGCATAGGGAACGCTCGGTGTCAAGCGGGCGGGCGCTCCGGGTCCAAGTCTCCGATCGCGGAGTCGAAGGCCCTCACCGCGAGGGTCACCTCGGCGATCATGTCGGTGATCAGCTCCCGGTGCTCGGGCAGGAGTCCCTCCTTGTCCAGGACCGCTTGGAGCGTCCGCACCAGTTCTGTCTCGCCGCGCACGCACTCGGCCAGGATGGCGTCGGCCTCTTGGTCCGTCATTTTGTCCCTCAGGCGCAGCCACCAGCGGTGGACCCCCGCCTCGGGGCTGCCGTCTTCATCCGGCCGGAATCCTTGTTCTTCAATCAGTGCCGCGACTTTCGTGGCAATCAGATCCCGCCGCTGCGCGATCGACTCGAAGGACTTCGCCAAGCCCTTCTGCGGCACCAGCTTCGACGCCTGCAAATAGCCATCGCGGGAATCGACATACCGCGTGAGCACTTCCTGCAACCGCGCGGCGTCAGTGGATGGGGATGTTGTGTCCATCCCCTCCCTCTCGCGGGATGAGTGCCAGACCCCGGGAAAGTCGGTGAGTCCCTGATAATCAGAGTCATGAGTCTCTTTTTCGGCATCTCGCACCCGGCCGGACTGTTTCGCCTGCACGATGCGGTTGCATTTCGCACCTTCTGGTGTCGGACTCGCACGTCCCTCCATGAAGATCCATCTCATCAGTGATCTGCACTTGGAATTCGGCCCGATCGAGATTCCACGGCCGGAGGCGGATCTGGTCATCCTGGCTGGCGATATCCACATCAAGCGGAACGGGCTTGCTTGGATCCGGCGGACCTTTCCGGACCGTCCGGTGATTTACATTGCGGGAAATCACGAATTCTACGGCGGGAAATTTCCCCGCTTGGTCGACAAGCTGAAGGAAGAAACCGCCGGTTCCCATATCCACGTGCTGGAAAATGACACCGTGGAAGTCGGCGGCTACCGATTCTTTGGCGCTACCCTCTGGACGGATATGAATTTGTTCGGCGATCCGGGTGTCGGATCGATCGACGCATTGGTTATGAACGACTATCGGAGGGTGAGACATTCCGCCACCTACCGGAAGCTGAGGCCGCAGGATACGTGTTTGCGCCACGCCGTCTCAGTCCGCGCGATCGAAACCTTCTTGGCCGGGGGTGATCCGGACAAATCGGTGGTGGTGACCCATCATGCTCCATCCATCCTCTCCCTGCCAGCCCGCCGTCAAACCGACCCGCTTAGCTGTGCTTACGCCTCCCATTTGGACGATTTGATCGTTCGCACCCGCCCGCTCTTATGGGTCCACGGTCATATCCATCATTCCCAAGACTACCGCATCGGGCAGACCCGGATCATCTCCAATCCGCGCGCCTATCCGGACAAGCCCAACGGGGATTTCGATCCCGCCCTGATCATTGATCTGGAGGCAAGGTCTTCGCCTCCTCTTGAATCTCCGGAAGCGTGAGCGCGAGTTCGATCAACTTATTGAGAGGGATGTTCTGCTCGAAGGGGTGGGGAAGCTGCCGTTCCAGATCGAGCTGGTAGGAATTGTTCCGCCCCGTCTTCACGATTTTAAGAAATTCGGTGCGGCCGAGGGATCCGATGAGCAGGCGGATCGAGCGCTCTGTCATGTTCATATCGCGCGCTAGGTCGACCAGACGAAGGCGGGGATTCTTCGCCAGATGAAGGAGTGCATGCCCGTGGCGGCTAAGCAATGCCCATGGTTTTGGCGTCGTGGTCATGGCGGAAGATGGCTTGGGAATCCGTATAGCGGAAGAAAAAAACCGGAAAATTATTTTTGCTTTTATGCGGAGCGAGCGTCTTGTCTGGAATACCGGAAGAAAAATACCGGTGAAAACCTACCTATGACCCTCACTGGAAATCATCCTCTGTCGACAGAAGAAATCCACGCATGGCCTGCGTTGGCCTCCTATGTCGCGGCTCTTTCGCGGCTGACCAAAGGGGAGGTCTACTGCGAGCGCGGGGAACCGGACCCGGATTTTCTCAGGTCCGCCGCCGCGTGGCGGGTGGCTCTCCCTCACGATGGCGAATCTTGGCTGGTCCACGTGGAGCCTTCGCCCGCGCATGGGAAGCCCGCTTGGCGGGAACCTTCGCTCATCCGCATGCTGGAAGCGATGCAAGTGAACCTCGCCGGGAACCGGCCGCTCCGCGAGTGGCCGCAGGCCGTGCGAACCGCTTGGTCCCTCATCACGACCCATCCGTGTCGCGCGATGAGCCTGGCGGAAGTCGCGGGCTGCGTCGATCTCTCCGCCGGTTACTTGGGCGAGCAGTTCGAGCGCATCACCGGCTCCAGCTTCAAGCGAATCCTCCGTGACGAGCGGATGGAACACGCCTGCGGCATCCTTGAAACGACCAGCCGCAGGGTATCGGAGATCGCTTCAAATATCGGTGGCCTGTCGCTGTCGCAGTTCAACCGCTGCTTCGTCGCCGCCACCGGCATGAGCCCGAGCGAATGGCGCAGGCGATTTGCCTACCGCGAAAACGCGCGGCTTTCTGCCTAGTCTTTTTCTTCCCCACAGGAGTCCCCGCGCGGGCAAACCCAAACCCGCGCGGGGATGTTTGTTCCCGGATCAAGGCTGGGTCACTTTCAGCCTCGCGAACAAACTGGAATTCGATCCCCCCGGCACGGTGACGGCGATCGTCTCCAGACCGGCGGAGGGCGTGTCGGGCGTGATCACGACGTTGCCCGCGGAGGCGGCAGGGATCGCCACGTCCGTCCAACTCGTGAGATTCGTGCCGTATTGCAGGACCTGCGTGGTATCGGTCTTCGATTCGCTGCGGCGCACGAAATGGAAGACCAGGTTGCCACCGGTGGCATTGGCCTGCGGTAGCACGTTCGGGGAAGAACTGCCGGGAAGGCCGTTCAGCACGTATTCGACTAGGTTGAGGATGCCATCGGAATCCGGATCACCGTTCACCGAGGCATCGGATAGCCCCGGGAAGCCGGCGATCCAGGTGCCGTAGCCGGCTGCTCCGGCCTCGTAGGAAAGCACGAGGTTGTTGCTATCCACCCCGAGCGACCAAGTGCCCGTGCCGGTGAAGCCGGTCACGTTCACCTGCCAGTTGTCCGCGGTGAATCCGCTCGGCGCTGCATCCGCACTGGCGATCACGAAGTCGCGCGCGCTCTCGCTGAAATTGACAAGCCCCGTGGCATCGACTTGCACGATGAGCTTGCTGCCGCTCGTCGCCGTGGTGCTCACGCTGGCGAAGTCCGCGGTGTCGTAGCCCGTGCCCGCCGCCCCGTTCCAATCCGCAATCTGCGCCGCGAAGGTGGAACCTCCCGACAAGGTCAGCGAAGAGGTGCCCAGCGCGGAGCCCACCGTGGCACCCGGTGCCAGCGTGCCGTTCACGGTGACCGGACCGGCGGTGTTGAGATTGCCGCTGAGGATGGCACCGGCCGCGACGGTGGTAGTCGTTTGCGCAAGCGTGCCATTTGCGACCAAGGTCCCGGCATTCACGTTCAGAGGACCGGTGAAGGTGCTCGGCTGGGTGAGGGTGAGACTGCCCGCACCGGACTTGGTGAGACCGCCCGTGCTGTTGGATGCCACGTCACTCGCGGTGAGCAGGTATTCGAGTAGGTCCGCCGGTTCATCCGCACCGCCGGCGTTGAAGAAGAAATAAATCGTATCTCCCGCCTGATAGCCAGTGCCCGGGCAGGTCAGGGTCACGCTGGTGACCGCGCCGCCCGTGACGGTCGCGATCGCCATGGCACCCGTGCCCCCTCCATCCGTGGAAATGCTGACGACGGGCGCACCGATGTAGCCGCTGCCACCGGCAGTGACCGGCAAGCTGCCGCCGGGAAGATAGACACCGTTGCCGCTCTGCCCGTCGATCGGGGCCGCGAAGGTCGCGGCGTTACCGTCGGTATCGAGGGTCACGCCACCGCGGAACATCCGGACTCCGGAGAGGCTGGTGTTGGCCATTTCCACATTGTTTGCCCCGGCGCGCAGCGTGCCGCCATTCAGGTTGATCACGCCGGTATTCCCCGTTGCGGCAGTCGAGCGATAGATCCTGCCGTGGACCTTCAGCGTACCGCTGTTCAGGTTGAGCGTGCCGGTCGAGTTGTTGGCACCGGCAAGCACGAGGGAGCCATCGTTCGCGCCCGTGGCGGTGCGAACCGTGGAGACCACCGCGGTACCACCCGCCGCCGTGCCGATGTTGATCGTGCCATCACCGCCGGTCTGGTCACCCGCGATCAGGCGGTAGTTCGGGATCGTGGTCGCGGTGCCACCGGTAAAGGTCGCGATGCCTTTGGAATTCGCGCCGCCGATCACAAACCAGCGTCCGGAACTCAGCGAGCCGCCGCTCTGCGTCAGCACCGCCGGGCCGTTCCAGCCCACGCGGATGCCGGAGTCGGTGGGCGTGGACATCGTCCCGCCGCTCAGCTCGTAGGAGCCGTAGCTGCCGGAGGTATTTGCCAGCGTGAAATACTGGCCGGAGACGGAATAGGTCGCCGTGCCCCCGCTTTGACGGATCGCGCCGGAGCCCGGGGCGATGGTGCCCGTGCCGAGGACCGGCGTGCCGTTGAAGAGCAGGGTGCTGGTTCCGGTGATATTGAGGATGCCCTTGCCTTGGTTCGTGCCGACTTCCAGCAAGCCGTTCGCTTTGGTGGATGCGCCGCCGAAGGTCAGTGTGCCACCTCCGGTCACCGTAGTAGTTCCCGCATAGGTGTTCGTGCCCGTGACCGTCAATGAGCCGGAGCGCACCTGCAGCGGACCCGTGAAGGTATTGTTGCCGGAAAGCGTGATGGCATTGCTGCCGGTCTTGATCGCGCCGACGGCACCCGCGACCACGGAGGAGATCTCGGCATCGGCCGTACCCGTGAGACGCGTGGCATGGGTCAGCGTCAGCGTGTTCCCCTGGATCAGGTAGCCGGGTGCATTGAACTCGAGTGCGCGGGCGGAGATGCCTTCGGAAAGGGTCAGTGAAGTCGGCGCGCCGCTGCCGAAAAGAGCGACATCGGGACTCGCATTGTTCCAGGCAAGGCCGGCCCCGTTGTTCCAATTCCCATTGGTGGTGTCCCAGGTGGCGGTCGCGGTGCCGGTCCAAGTCT
>Ga0307414_10000200_pt1 | contig 40376 bp, 31 predicted proteins | sample DK1Ometagenome_FD_203804 | JGI IMG/M metagenome (GOLD analysis project Ga0307414, IMG submission 203804) | Maize rhizosphere microbial communities from greenhouse at UC Davis, California, United States - DK15-O-3 | ecosystem: Host-associated > Plants > Roots > Rhizosphere > Soil | place: USA... | reverse complement strand
CTTTTGATGTTCGTGTCTTGTAAAAATGACGAAAAAATATTGACCTCGCTGGCAGATTACAACAATTCTATGGAAACAAAAGGCTATCATTTTGGTGATAAGCTGGATATTCCGAAGGATGTTTTAGACAATGCAGAAAGTATATCGATCAGTTTTGGTGATAAAGAAACTTCAAACCTGGTTGTAGATCCAAAATTTTTTACGCTGGGAGACAATGCCGTTACTTTTAATATCAAAACAAAAGGTGGCGAAACTTTGTATCAGGATGCAACAATCAATGTTTTTGCAAAAAGCCCTGAAGCCCAATTTGAATATACAATGGTTGCAGAGTATCCTCACAATGTCAATAGCTTTACAGAAGGCTTTTATCTTGAAGGAAATACGGTATATGAAAGTGTAGGCCAGCAGGGAGCATCAAAACTGATGAAGTATGATCTTGGAAAAGAAGTGGTAACTAAAGAAATAAAACAACCGGACACTATTTTTTCGGAAGGAATTTCAAGTTTCGGAAATAAAATTTATCAGCTTACTTATAAAGCTAAAAAAGGATTTATTTATGATAAAAATACTTTTGAGCTTGTAGGTGAATTTCCTTATCCTAATGTAATTGGTGAAGGTTGGGGAATGACCACTGACGGAAAAAATTTAATAGTTTCCGATGGGACAAAAAATATTTATTTTCTGAATCCCGAAGATCCTTCCAAAATGGAAAAATTCATATCTGTAGCAGGGAATACGCAAGTGTATGATATGGTAAATGAGCTTGAATACCACAAAGGTTTCATCTACGCAAATGTTTGGCAAAAGCCAATTGTTATAAAAATTAATCCTGCAAATGGTGAAGTCGTTGGTAAATTTGATTTTTCTGAAATTGCAGAAAAACACACAAAAGGAACCGATGATGTTTTGAACGGTATCGCTTTCAAAGGAGACAATATGCTTGTAACAGGAAAAAACTGGCCGAAAATTTATGAGGTTGCTATTAAATAGTTAAAAATTATTACAATTTCGATCAGAATAAAATAAAGTATGTAAATTGGTAGCGTTCCTTTTTGGAGCGCTATCGCTGTAAAAAATATTTGTTGAAATTATTAAGCTTATTATTCGTTTTTGTTTTCTGTACGCTTTCTGCACAGAAAATCCTTCCTTTTGATACGCTGAGGATCAAAGACGCAAGAGATATGCTGGTTGACGATTACGGAAGTATTTATCTATACAAAAACAAAGATTTTAGCTTTACCAAATACGATTCTTTGGGGAAACAGCAGGGTAAAATGTTACTTACCGTCCCGTTTAGGATTCAGAATGTGCAAAATCCGCTTACGATTGCCCTTTTTTCCGAAAATGCACAGGAAATGAAATTTGTAGATCAGAACCTGAACGAAATTCAGACGATTGATTTTAAAAAGAAATTTCCTTTTATCAAGCATGCATACGCAGAAGATCTTCAGCAGATCTGGCTTTTGGACGGAAGCGCAAAACGGCTTATTCAGTACAATTTCAGGAATGACACGACGATCAATTCATATACTTTTGATATTAATTTTGATGATCTGATTGATCTTTTGATTTATAATAATAAAGTTTATGTTTTAACGAAAAATAAATTCATTGTTTATAGCCTAAAATTCGAAAAACTCTTTGAAGCTCCGGTTGAAAATAGTAAACGTATAAGAAGAGAAAATGATGATATTCTTATTGTTGCCAAAAATTCTATTCTTAAATATACTGCTGAAAAAGAATTGGTGAAAATTTTTGAAGATCCCGAAGCGCAAATTGTGGATAAAAATTCGCTGGCATATTTTGAAATCAAAGACAACAAACTTTATCTTTACAACCTCGAAAATATCAGGGAAATCAAGAAACAGCCGCAAACAGAATCGCCGTCATTAGAAGAAGGAAAATCTGTGGAAGAACTGGAAAAAGAAAAATCCGAAAAAACGGATCTTATTCAGCTTATTGATGAAATTCAGTCACTTGGTTTTTAATTAAAATATCAAAAATTTTTAAGGAATATGCACATTGCAGTTACAGGAAATATCGGAGCAGGAAAAACCACGTTGACAACTTTGCTCGCGAAGCATTACGGATGGGATGCGCAGTTTGAAGATGTAGACCACAACCCTTATCTGGAAGATTTCTATGCAGATATGAGCAAGTGGAGCTTTGCATTGCAGATTTATTTTTTGGGCAGCAGGTTTCGCCAGGTAAAAGAAATCCGAGACAGCGGAAAAAATATTATTCAGGATCGTACGATCTATGAAGACGCGCACATTTTTGCAGAAAACCTGAATGATATGAATCTTCTTTCGGACAGGGATTTTAAGAATTATGCATCGCTTTTTGATCTGATGAAAACTTTCGTTTCGGCGCCGGATTTGTTGATTTATCTTAAATCTGATGTTCCGAATCTGGTAAAGAAAATTTATAAAAGAGGAAGGGAATATGAAGCCTCAATAAGCATTGAATATCTTTCAAAGCTCAATCAGAAATATGAAAAATGGATCTCCAATTACACCGAAGGCAAACTTCTCATCATAGAAGTTGATGATCTTGATTTTGTTGAAAAGCCTGAAGATTTCGGACTAATCCTGCAAAAAATTGAAACTGAACTTCATGGTTTGTTCTGAAAAAGTCTGAATTGGCGTTAAATTTGTTGTAAATATTTAAAATTTATTTGAAAATTATCATGACAGTAAAAGTTCTGCATAACGAAAATTGCTCAAAATCGAATGCTGTATTGGAGTATTTGGACGAAAACGGTGTTTCGTTTGAGATCATCAATATGATTGAGGAACCCTTAAGCGTTACAGAACTTAAAACGGTTTTAAAAAAGATGAATCAGAATGTTTTTCATATCATCAGAAAGAATGAAAAATTATATATTGACAAATTTGCAGGCAAAGATTATTCTGAAGATCAATGGCTTACTATTTTATCTGAAAACCCATCTTTGATACAACGTCCTATTATCATTAAAGGATCTGTTGCGATGCTCGGCAGACCGATTGAAAATGTGAAATTCTTTATCGAAAAATAATTTGTTATTAAACCTTCATTAATAAACTGTTTAAAATAAACAGAAAAGTCAGCAATCAGCTGACTTTTGTTTTTAAAGAAGAATAACGTTCTCTATTTTGGCCACTTCCTTGTAGATGTGTACCACTTGGTCGGCGTCCAAAACAAATGCATTGATGTTGCATGCCGTATATTTTCCGTTTTTACTTTCGCGGTTGCCCAATGTAAATTTTATTCCGTCAAAAACTTTGTATATTTCTGTAAGTTTCGACTCATCCGTTGGAATGATAAATTTAAAAAGGTAATCTTCCGGGAAATCGTGATGATTTTCAAGTTTTTCCTTTAAAGAGATATAAAATTCTTCAGGATTGGCGTGCTCATTTCCTTGTAATATGTCCATTATTGTTATTAAAAATATAAATATAACGAAAATTAATTATTTTCCCAAAGGTCCCAAGATAGAAGAAGAACTTTGCTTTTCATGATCTTCTATGATATTAAACAATCCGTTTACAATCTGTTCCGAAGCCAGCATGCTCAATCCTCCCGCATTTACATTGCTTTTATTTCCGCCGAGTAAGCTGCCTAAAAGATTGCTTCCCGACAAGGCGGTATTGATTGTTTTTACAATTCCATATTTATTAAGCTCCTGCTCAACCCGAGGTGCAATGGCCGCCACAAGCTGTTGAGAAGTTTTTTCTTTTAAAATTAAAGTTGCCGTTCCTTTTTGTCCCTGAATAATCCTTGTAACATCTTGCGCATTCAAGCTGTTAACGGCATTTTCGAGAATTGGCCTTGAAATATTAACCGTGTAAACGGCTGCTTCAGCAATATATTCCCTTTCTTTGGCAACGATTGACGGTGCAATTTTTTCAAGAGTCGAATTGATATCTCTTAATTCTTTAGGCAAAGCTCTATCAACTAAATTATTCTGTAAAAAAGCTTCTTTGTTACCATAAATATTCATGCCTTTGTTGATACCACCCAACAAAACTCTTTTTATTACTGCCAAACCTAAGTCTGAAGTGGCCATGCTTGTGCACGATTGTACAGTTGTATTGATTACTGTGCCGGTCCCGATTATTAAAGCCCCGACTATAATATATTTTTTCATTTACAATTTTTGATATAATGTCAAATATTGCACCAAAGGTAATATTATTGTTTGTTTAAAGAAAATTTTGTTATTCAGATCCCGATAAATTAAGTCTGGAAATTGTAAATTATATGAAAATGCTTCAAAAAGAATCAAAATACTCTTTACACGATTTTTTTGGGGAATAAAACGTGAAAAATACTCTTTGCTTCAATATGAAATATTCATTTTTTTTAGGATTTTATGATTTGAAATTTATTAAAATTTGTCATTTATTAACTTTTTTGACAAATTAAACTGTTAATTTTAAAATATTTAACTAAAATTAACATCATTTGATATTTTTTATATTTTTGAATAATGTCTTCTTTTGAGAAAAAAGGTATTCGCACATTTGATTTGTACAAAATAAAATTAAACTATATGAAACAAACTAATTTAAAGTATTCTTGTCTGATTGCCGTTCTCTATTTCGGGATGAACGTCAACGGACAGGTAACTCCTCAAGATACTGTTGCAAATGAGCAGAAAATAGAGGAGGTTGTGATGATTGGATATGGTAGCCGAAAAGCTGTAGATAATACTACGTCTGTAAGTTCTTTAAAATCTGATGAGGTTTCGAGAACCAAAGTATTGAATGCTTCACAAGCTATTCAGGGAAAAGCAGCTGGTGTGCAGGTAACAGCCTCAGATTTACCAGGTTCTACTCCTACGGTTATAATTAGAGGTCTTGGAACAGCCTTAAGTGGTAGAAATCCATTATATGTTGTAGATGGCATGTTTGTAGATAACATTAATAATATTAATACAAACGATATCTTAACTTATGATATTTTGAAAGATGCTTCAGCATTAGCAATATATGGTAACAGGGCTGCAAATGGTGTAATTATTATTACTACCAAAAGTGGTAGAGGAAAAGGAATTACTGTTGAATATGATGGTTTTGCGGGCGTAAGAAATCCTTTGAAAAAGGTAAAAATGGCAGGAAGTAATTTATTTGCTTATTATACTAATACTGCTTTAGGAACAACAACGTTTTCACAAGATCAGCCAGTAAATACAGATTGGTTTGATGAAATTACAAGAACGGGTGTATACAATCAGCATAATATCAGTTTGTCTGGAGCTTCGGAATCTGCAAAGTATTTCTTAAGTTTAAGTAATTATGATGAAAAGTCTATTTTAAATGGGACTGATTATAACAGAACAACGGTAAGAACCAATAATGAATTTAAAATAGCTAAAGGAATTACTTTGTCCCAAAATTTAAGTGTTGCTTTCAATAATACTACACCTAAACCTTTAGGTGCATTTACTACAGCTTATAAACAGTCGCCAATTGTTCCTGTAAGATACTCAAATGGTCTCTTTGGAGTGCGCTTTGTTGGAGCTGACGGTTTTGCTTCTCCTACTGGTGAAGCTTTTAATAATGTAGGCAATCCTGTGTCACAACTTTATTATAATAATGAGCAACAAAAGAGCTTTACTTTACAGGGAGGTCTTAAGTTAGATATTAATATTTTAAAAGATTTAAAATTCACTTCACAGTTTTCAGGGGAGTATAATAATTTTAAAAGCTACAACTTCGTTGATTCAAAAGCTATTTGGTTAGCTGCTGACCCAACAAGAGTTCTGAATAATACACCATATCCCGTTAATGATCCGCTTAATCTATTAACAAATACTAAAAACGATTATTACAACTGGATATTAACTAACTATTTTACTTATAATAAAAGATTTGCAGATGTTCATGATATTGAAGCTACGGTAGGAACTGAAGCTTCTGTAAAAAATGGTACAGATGAGTTGATTATTATAAGAAGAAATATGCTTGCAAATAGCAATTATTGGAATTTAAGAGATGTAAACTATAAAGACCAGTTAGACGATCTTAAGAGTATAGATGGTAACAGAAATACTACAACTTCTTATTTTGCAAGAGCACAATACAAATTGATGAACAGGTATTTGTTTACAGCGACCATTCGTAGAGATGGCTCCTCACAGTTTGCCAACGGTAAAAAATGGGGAAATTTCCCGTCATTTGGTGCCGGTTGGGTAATTTCTGAAGAAAACTTTTTAAAAGATGGTTTTTTTGATATGCTTAAAATAAGAGGTGGCTGGGGTAAAATAGGAAATCAAAATGTTCCACTTAATTATTTACCTTTTAATACAGGAACGCCTTATAATTATGCTTTTGGGGGTAGCGTTATGAGCAGCGGAATGACAATAGATCAGGTATATGATCCTAATCTTACTTGGGAGGTGACTGAAGAAACTTCCGTGGGTTTAGATTTTGAAATTCTGAATAAGAGATTAAAAGGTTCTGTTGATTTGTATGATAAAGTTACTACAAATATTATTCTAAAGTCAATTCCTATTGTTACTGAAGGGATTTCTAAAGAAGGATATGCACATTTAGGTGAGGTTACAAACAAAGGTATAGAAGTAGCATTAGGCTGGGATGATAAGATAGGTGAAGATTTTAGTTATTCTTTAAGTGCTAATTATTCATTTAACAAAAACGAACTAACTAAAATTGCTCAGCAAAACGTTAATGATATTATTGGTGGTGGTTTAGGAAACGGACAGGATACTAAGCTATTGAATGAAGGGTCAACAGGTCAGCCTTTAGGCAGCTTTTATCTTTATGAAGCCAATGGTATGGATGACAATGGGAAATTGACATATGTAGATCACAACGGTAACGGTGTTACTGATGCAGGAGATCGGAAATATTTTGGTTCCTATATACCTAAATCAACCTTAGGTATTAATTTAAATTTGAGATATAAAAGCTGGGATTTTTCAGCTAACGGATACGGTACATTTGGAGCTAAAGTGTATAATGGTAAAAAAGCTCAAAGATTTTCAGGTGAGAATATAGAGTATAATATTGCTAGCGATTTTTGGACTCCTACAAATACAGGATCTGCAAACCCGGCTCCATTTAATTCTGTACCGCTCGCTTCTACTTATTATTTGGAATCGGGTGATTTCTTTAGAATAAACAATATTTCTTTAGGCTATACTTTAAGTAATGTAGTCGATTATTTCTCTTCTATGAGATTTTATGTAAGCGCAATTAATCCTGTTGTTTTTCAGAAGTTTACTGGTTTTTCACCTGAACTGAATGGTAACGGAGATCCTTACGGGAACACAGGAATAGAATTGGATGCATATCCTACATTAAGATCATTTGTATTTGGTGTTAATATTAAATTTTAATTATAGAAAATCATGAACAAAAAAATAATAATATTATCTACTTTAGCACTACTTTCATTTTCAAGCCAAAGCTGTAATGAAGATTTTGTAGAAGTAAATCCTACTGAAGCAATATCAGCACAAGATCTAAGCTTATTTAATAATAATGAGGGTGCTGAAAGTTTTGTAACTGCTATTTATGCAAAATTTCTAGATTGGAATATGAGTACATTTGCATGGATAGGTGTTTCAAGTATTACTTCTGATGATGCAGACAAAGGATCAACACCAGGTGATACAGGCACTGACAAGGATGTCTTAGATGCTTTAACATTTAATGCAACGACACCGTCTTTTAGAGATTTGTTTGCTGCTCATTATCAGGGTATCAATAGATGTAATCAGGCTTTAGTTTATTTACCACAACTTAATAATGCTGATCCGGCTTTACGCAGCAGATTAGCAGGTGAAGCACATTTCCTAAGAGCGTTTATGTATTTTACATTAGTTAGAACTTATGGTGGTGTTCCTATTGTAGATAGAATAGCAATTCCAGGTAATGATGAAGACAGAAAAATGTTACTTACACGAAAGTCTAAAGAAGAAGTTTATGCATTTATTGAATCTGATCTTCAGGCAGCTATTGCAGCATTACCAGACAAAAGTGCTTATACAGGTGCTAATGTTGGAAGAGCATCAAAAGGTGCGGCTTATGCCTTATTAGCAAAAGTTTCTATGTATCAAAAAAAATGGCAACAGGTTGTAAATAACTGTAATTTGGTAACAGGTTACTCATTAACAGACAATTTTGCAGAAATTTATAAAGTAAGTGGAGAAAATAATGCAGAATCAATCTTTGAAATTCAAGGTAAAGGTGAGCCACCAGCAAAAGGTATTCAACAATATTCTCAGGTTCAGGGAGCAACTGGAGCTGGTGGCTGGGGCTGGGGCTTCAATGCACCTTCTCAAGGTTTAGTAGATGCATATAATGCAGAGGGCGACACTGAAAGAAGAAATGCAACTATAATTTTCAGAAATTCCACCTTGTATGACGGGCGTATTGTTCCTTCTACTGTAAATAATCCTTATTACAATTTTAAAGCTTATTCCTCGAATTATTCTGGTGCCGATCATTCCGATGTTAATATTCGATACCTTAGATATGCAGAAGTTTTGTTAATGAAAGCGGAAGCATTAAATGAGTTAGGGCAAACATCACAAGCTATATCATTATTAAATCAGGTTAGAGATCGAGCAAATATTAATCCAACAACAGCAATTAGTCAGACTGATGTAAGAATTGCTATTTGGAAAGAAAGAAGATTGGAATTAGCTTTCGAACATGACAGATGGTATGATCTTGTAAGAACAGGACAAGCTGCAGCAGCTATGGCAGCTAATGGTAAAACATTTATTGTTGGTAAACACGAGTTGTTCCCACTACCTCAAACTTTTATTGATGAAGCACAAGGGCTTTCCGCTCAAAATCCAATGTATTAATTTTAATATTTAAAGATGAAAAACAAAACAATTATAAAATATTTTAATGCTGTACTTATTTTGGGAGCATTGTTTATAAGTTGCGAAGATAGTATTGATAAAGACAATCCGCCTGTTCCTTATGCATCTATAGGGGGATATGATAATTCTGACGAAATTGCTGCAGACAACTTAATAAGTAAAATAAGTTTTGAAGATAATGTTGTCGATAGCAAAAATGGCTTAAGTGGAGGAACCACATCAGGCATAAACTTCGAGGCGGGGGCTAAAGGAATGGCTTACAAAGGTTCAACAACAGGTATGATTGCATTTACTGATGTTAGTGATAGGATCAAAAATGTTAAAAGTATTACTCAATCAATGTGGATAAAAACTTCGCAACATACAGGTGGTGCGCAATGTATTTTTATGCTTCCAAAAACAACAGATTTCTGGGGTAATATTTTTGTTTTAGTTGAGGCCTCTAGTGACGGAAAAATGTTATTAAAATTTCATATTCAAAAAGATGTTACTCCTCCGGTTGCATGGGCCGGACAGTTTATAGAAACCGGTGGTGCTAATAAATTAGAAGGAATGTATGATAAATGGAAGCATTTAGTATGGTCTTATGACGGCACTACTTCTACATTTGCACTATATGTCGATGGTGTTATGATACCATTACCGGATAGTATAACAAAGAGATATGCCAGCGATCCCGCTCAGGGAGGCTTACCTTTAGGAAATCTTGCTAATTCAAATGTTTCAAAATTTATTATTGGAGGATTCCAACAGCATTTAGGTTCTCCATGGGCAAATCCAGATGGTTGGATGCTTAAATATACAGGTTTAATGGATGAGTTCAGACTCTACGATAAAGCACTATCTTCTTCCGAAGTGAATGCTTTATATAAGCTTGAAAAAGATAACCGATAATCTCTAAAAGAGCCCTTCATCGGGCTCTTTTTTTAATGTTTTTTAAATGAAAAAAGTTACAGCAATAATATTGTTTTTTGGATTGATTTTTAATTCTTGCTCATCAGAGGATACTGCACCTAGTGCCGGTACGCCTATAGGTGGTGGTACTGAAGCTCCTAATAATTACACTGATGCCCAACTCGTCGAAATGGTACAAAAGGATGCATTAAAATATTTTTGGGATTATGCTGAAAGCAATTCAAAACTAGCCAGAGAAAGATACCATACCGATAATCCGGGACAAGATGCTCATGTTGTTTCAGCAGGAGGATCTGGTTTTGGATTAATGACTATTTTGGTAGGTGTAAAAAATGGTTACGTTTCAAAATCGGAAGCGGTTTCAAGATTGACAACGGCTCTTGATTTTCTTCAGAATGCCAACCGTTTTCATGGTGCATGGCCACACTGGATGAACGGAAATAATGGTCAGGTAATACCTTTTAGTCCACAGGATGATGGTGGAGATTTAGTAGAGACTGCATTTCTTGCGCAGGGTTTAATTTGCGTAAGGGAATACTTTAAAACATCAACTGATTCAGCCGAATTAGCACTTTCTCAAAAAGCAGATTCATTATGGAGAGGCATAGAATGGAATTGGTATTCACAAGGTCAGAATGTTTTATATTGGCACTGGTCTCCTAATTTTAATTTTCAGATGAATCATAAGTTACAGGGTTTTGATGAAACTTTAATTACTTACGTTTTAGCCGCAGCTTCACCTGATCATTCCATTACAAAACCTGTTTATCAGCAGGGTTGGGCTCGTAATGGAGATATTGTAAATGCTGCTTCACAGTATGGTTTACCTTTAGTGGTCAAGCATAATGGTGCTAATAATACGGTTGGACCAATGTTTTGGTCACATTACTCGTTTTTAGGTCTTGATCCAAGAGGATTATCAGACGAATATGTAAATTACGGTAATGCTACAACCAATCATGCGAAAATTATGTATCAGTATTCCATAGCAAATCCAAAAGGTTGGCAGGGATATAATTCAAAAAGTTGGGGACTTACTGCAAGTTATTCCAGAAATACTGATGGATCTACAGGATATTCAGCACACCAGCCGAATAATGATTTAGGTGTAATTTCGCCAACAGCAGCACTTTCAAACATGCCTTATACGCCAACAGAAAGTATGAATATGCTGAGATTTTTATATAATGAAAATTATAACAAATATATTGGAGTTGCAGGACCTTATGATGCATATTCTGTGCATTATAATTGGGTTATACCGAGATATTTGGCAATAGATCAGGGGACAATTGCTCCGATGATAGAAAATCACAAGTCACAATTTTTGTGGCAGTTATTTATGAATGCCCCGGATGTAAGGCAGGGCTTAATTAAATTAGGATTTCATTCAACACAATACGGATTTTAACAATAATACACAATGAAAAGGATAATGTTATCGGTTACTTTGACCTCACTTCTTTTTGCAGTTTCCTGCAAGAACACACAAACGGCACAACAACAGGTTGCAAATGCTCAAGTAAAGAATAATATTACGGATGACCAGTTGATGGACAGAGTTCAGAAAGATGCTTTAAAATATTTCTGGGATTATGCGGAGCCAAATTCTATGCTGGGAAGAGAGCGTTATCATGAAGATAATGTTTACCCTCAAAACGATCAGCATGTTGTCACAACAGGTGGTTCAGGGTTTGGATTGGCGACAATTTTAGTGGGAGTTGAAAGAGGTTTTGTTCCAAGAAAAGAAGCAGTAAAAAGATTAACCAATATGATGGATTTCCTTGCAAAAGCAGATCGTCATAAAGGTGCATGGCCACATTGGATCAATGGAGAAACAGGAAAAACTGTTCCTTTCGGAAAAAAAGATAACGGTGGAGATTTAGTTGAGACAGCATTTTTGACTTCAGGAATTTTAATGGTTCGTGAATATTTCAAAAACGGAAATGCCGAAGAAAAAGCTTTAGCAAAAAAATGTGACGAGCTTTGGAAAGGAATTCAGTGGAACTGGTACACAAAAGGTGGTGAAAAAGTCCTTTATTGGCATTGGTCACCTGATTATCAGTGGGATATGAATTTCCCGCTTCAGGGGTACAACGAATGTCTGATTACTTATATTTTAGCGGCGTCTTCGCCTACTTATTCAATTGATGCAGAAACATATTACAAAGGTTGGACACGAAATGGTGCATATCTTTCAGACAAATCAAAATACGGTTTGCCAATGTATGTGAAGCATAACGGAGCCGAAGAATATGGCGGACCATTATTTTGGGCGCATTATTCGTATATTGGATTAGATCCGAGCGGTTTATCAGACAAATTGATTAAAAATTACTTTGATTTAAATAAAAACCAAGTTCTTATTGATTACAAATATTGTGTGGAAAATCCAAAACAGTGGAAAGGTTACGGTTCAGATTATTGGGGATTGACGGCCAGTTACACAAGAAATAAAGATGGAAGCACTGGCTACAATGCGCATTTTCCACAAAATGATCACGGTGTCATTACTCCGACTGCGGCACTGAGCAGTTTTCCGTATTCACCGAAAGAGTCGATGGATTTTTTGAGATTTATTTACACCCAAAAGCCTGAATTTATTGGCTCGGCTGGGCCTTACGATGCGACTTCGATTCACTACGACAATTGGACAACTCCGAGATATTTAGCGATCGATCAGGGAACAATTGCTCCGATGATCGAAAATTACAGAACAGGATTTTTATGGAAGCTATTTATGAATGCGCCTGAAATCCAGCAAGGATTGAAGAAATTAAGTTTCCAGTCGGAAAAATATAATATTAAATAATTTTTTAGGAGCTTAATCCCGCTTTCCGCACTCGCTATTTTGAGGGTTTCGGGGGGGGGGGGGCCGCCCCGCCCCCCCGAAACCCTCAAAATGAGTTCAAACAAATGCTTCAATCGGGGCTATTTAATACCTCCGAGTATTGACAAGTCACAAAAGAAAGAGTATTAATGACTTAGCTAAAACTTAAAATCGTAATAATGAAATTTAAACTAAAACATATCCTTTTTATAATTCTGCCATTTTCTTTGAACTTAAATGCTCAGGAAATAAAAACAGAGCTCAATAAAGAAATCAAAAGGCCCGAAAAAATATCTTATATTCTTGATTATCCGCAAAAAGCGAAAGGAAAAGTACCTTTGATCGTATTTCTTCACGGCTCGGGAGAAAGAGGAAATGACCTTGAAAAAGTAAAAGCGCACAGTCCGTTTACTTATAAAAACTTGATCAAGGAACCTATTGCAATTTTAGCGCCTCAATGTCCTGCCGATACTTGGTGGGATACCGTTACGGTGTATCATTTAATTAAAGAAATTCAGAAAAAATATAAAATTGACGATTCGAGAATTTACCTTACCGGACTTTCAATGGGAGGTTGGGGAACGTTGAAATTGGCAATGGAACATCCTGAAATGTTTGCAGCCGTGGTTTCTGTATGTGCTCCGACGGATAGAGTTATGTACGCGAATATTCATCAATATAAAGATTTGAACATGAAGATTTTTCATGGTGGTATGGATGATGTGGTTTTACCTGAAAATGCTTTTAATTTTTATCAGAAGCTTCATCCGATCAATCCAACTGCAGAATTGACCATTTTCCCTAATGATAATCACAATTCATGGGATTCCACTTATTCAAATCCTGCTTTGTATGAATGGATGTTATCAAAGAAAAAAGATAATTAATTGAATAAAAGTAAGGAAAATCTTTTGAGAAATTAAGTATTTAGTTTTTCTTTGCTTTAAAAAGAATCATTGTAAAAAAGTGTAATTAAAAAAGGAGTAGATAGCATGAAAAAGTTAATTGTAATCGCCACTTTAGCGCTGGCACCTGTGTTTTCGGCTCAGGAAATGGTGAGCAAGCCTGTTCAGTCTTATCAGACGGCTCAATACCAGTCAAAAAAGAAAGCTTTTGTAGATAATCTTTTGTCGAAAATGACTTTAGATGAAAAGATCGGACAGCTGAATTTACCGAGTTCGGGAGATTTCACGACTGGTTTGGCCAAAAGTTCAGATATTGGGAAAAAAGTTGAACAAGGTTTAGTTGGTGGACTATTTAATATAAAAGGTGCTGATAAAATCAGAGCGGTTCAAAAAGTTGCCGTTGAAAACAGCCGCCTTAAAATTCCGTTGATTTTCGGAATGGATGTTATTCACGGTTATGAAACCACTTTCCCGATTCCTTTAGGTTTAGCAGCTTCTTGGGATATGGATTTGATTCAGCAATCCGCAAGAGTTGCAGCAAAAGAAGCATCTTCTGACGGGATCAACTGGACATTTTCGCCAATGGTTGACATTTCCCGCGAACCAAGATGGGGAAGGGTTTCCGAAGGTTCCGGTGAAGATCCGTATTTAGGAAGTGAGATCGCAAAAAATATGGTTTACGGTTATCAGGGAAAAGATTTGTCTCAGAGCAGCACTATTTTAGCTTGTGTAAAGCACTTTGCATTGTACGGAGCAGGTGAAGCAGGAAGAGATTACAACACGGTGGATATGAGCCATATAAGAATGTTCAACGAATTTTTTCCGCCTTACAAAGCGGCTGTTGATGCAGGTGTAGCTTCTGTAATGGCTTCTTTCAATGAAGTAGACGGAGTTCCTGCAACGGGAAGCAGATGGCTTCAGACCGAAGTTTTGAGAAATCAATGGAAATTCAAAGGTTTTGTAGTGACAGATTATACAGGAATCAACGAAATGGTCGACCATGGGATGGGAGATCTTCAGCAGGTTTCTGCGTTGGCTTTAAAAGCAGGAGTTGATATGGATATGGTTGGTGAAGGATTTTTAACAACTTTAAAAAAGTCTTTATCTGACGGGAAAGTCACTCAGACTGAAATTGATTTGGCTGCAAAAAGAATATTGGAAGCAAAATACGATTTAGGCTTATTTGATGATCCTTACAAATATGGAGACGTAAAATTAGCAGCGAAAGAAGTTTATAATCTTGAAAATAGAAATATTGCAAGAAGCGCTGCCGCTCAATCAATGGTTTTAATGAAGAATGAAAATCAGGTGTTGCCTTTGAAAAAGTCGGGAACTGTTGCCGTGATCGGACCGTTGGTAAACAATTCTTTGAACATGGCGGGAACATGGAGTGTTGCGGCAAAACACGATAAGGCGGTTAATCTAATGCAGGGTCTTCAGGCAAATTATGGTAAAGATGTTAAATTCATTTCTGCTAAAGGCGCAAATATCGATTATGATGCAAAATTAGAAGAAATCTATGCAGCTCACGGAAAGAAAACCGACAGAGACAGCCGTCCAAAAGAAGTTTTGTTAAAAGAAGCGGTTGATGTTGCCAACAAATCTGATGTGATCGTTTTAGCAATTGGAGAATCTGCGGAAATGAGCGGAGAATCTTCATCAAGAACAGAAATCACAATTCCACAATCTCAGATTGATTTATTAAACGAATTAAAGAAAACAGGAAAACCAATCGCAGTTGTACTTTTCACGGGCCGTCCTTTAGCTTTGACGAATATGAAAGACGTTCCGGATGCCATTCTTAATGTTTGGTTTGCTGGTTCAGAAGCCGGAAATGCAATTTCCGACGTTCTTTTCGGAAAAGTAAATCCTTCAGGAAAACTTCCGATGACGTTCCCGAGAAGTCTTGGCCAGGTTCCGATTTATTACAATGCTAAAAATACAGGTCGTCCTTTAGATCAAAAATTGGTTGATAAATGCGAATACCAAAGATTCCGTTCCAACTATATGGATGAATGTAATACGCCGTTGTATCCGTTTGGTTACGGTTTAAGTTATACGAAATTCAATTATTCTGATGTGACAGTTTCTAATGCAAATCCAAAAGGAAATCAAACCATTCAGGCTTCTGTAACGGTTACAAATTCCGGAAATTATGACGGCGCAGAAGTTGTACAATTGTATATCAGAGATATGGTTGGAAGCGTCACAAGACCTGTAAAAGAATTGAAAGGATTCCAAAAAGTGATGCTGAAAAAAGGAGAATCTAAAAAAGTTACCTTTAATATTACTCCGGAAAGCTTGAAATTCTACAACGGAGATTTAAAATACGATTGGGAATCCGGAGAATTTGACATTATGATCGGAACCAATTCTGAAGATGTGAAACACTCAAAAATCAACTGGACAAAATAAATTCATAAAGTCATTCGAAAGAATGGCTTTTTTGTTTTTTGGAGCAATTTCCCGCTTTCCGTTGCAATCTTTTTTTTCAAAAAAGGATTTCCACTGCAATCGGGGCTATAATTCAGTCTGTGTTTTTTAACTGTTCATAAAAATAGATTTTGTTATTCCGATCTTCAGTTCAGAACGACAAAATAAATCACTTTATTTTTTATTAAAATCTGAAAATCCTTGAAATTTACAGTTGAAAAAAGCATTTTTATCTCTCACCGAAAAACCGTAATTTTGCATATCTAAAAGTAAAAAGAAAGAATGAATTCCTACAAAAATCCATTGGAAGAACGCTACTCAAGCGAAGAAATGTTATTTAACTTTTCACACAATAACAAATTCCGTACTTGGAGACAGCTTTGGATCGCTTTGGCCGAAATCGAAAAAGACTTAGGTTTAGAAATTTCTGACGAGCAAATCGCTGAATTAAAAGCTAATGCTGAAAATATCGATTACGACAAAGCAGCTGAATACGAGAAAAAATTCCGTCATGATGTAATGGCTCACGTTCACGCTTATGGTGATGTGGCGCCTTCTGCAAAAGGAATTATTCACTTGGGAGCAACTTCGGCATTTGTAGGAGACAATACAGATTTAATTCAGATCCGTGACGGACTTTTAATTTTAAAGAAAAAGTTGGTTAACGTGATGAAAAATCTTTCGGATTTTGCTATTCAATACAAAGATTTACCAACTTTAGGATTCACTCATTTCCAACCGGCTCAGTTGACGACTGTTGGAAAAAGAGCGACACTTTGGTTACAAAGTTTAGTTCTTGACATTGAAGAGCTTGATTTTTTCCTGGAAACATTACGTTTTAGAGGAGTAAAAGGAACAACAGGAACTGCTGCAAGTTTCCTTGAGCTTTTCAATGGTGATTATTCTAAAGTAAAACATTTAGATAAAGAATTGTCAAAAAGATTCGGTTTTGAAAAAGTTTTCGGAGTTTCCGGACAAACTTACGACAGAAAAATCGATGCTAAAGTGGTTGCCTTATTAGGAAATATCGCTCAGTCTGCACATAAGTTCACAAACGATTTACGTCTTCTTCAGAATCTTAAAGAAGTTGAAGAACCATTCGAGAAAAACCAAATCGGTTCATCTGCAATGGCTTACAAACGTAATCCAATGAGAAGCGAAAGAATCGGAGCATTGGCAAAATACGTAATGTCTTTGACGACAAGTTCTGCAATGGTCGCTTCAACACAATGGTTTGAAAGAACTTTAGATGATTCTGCAAACAAGAGATTAACAATTCCACAAGCGTTTTTAGCAGTTGATGCCATTCTATTAATCTGGAATAACATCATGAACGGAATCGTTGTATATCCAAACAGAATCAACAAACACATTATGGAAGAACTTCCTTTCATGGCGACGGAATACATCATCATGGAAGAAGTAAAAGCTGGCGGCGACCGTCAGGAAATCCACGAAGTGATCAGAGTTCACTCCATGGAAGCTTCTAAAAAAGTGAAAGAAGAAGGGAAAGAAAATGATTTGATCGAAAGAATCTTAAACGACGATTCTTTAAAATTAGATAAATCAAAATTAAAAGAAGTTTTGGATCCGAAAAACTTTATCGGGTTTGCACCAATTCAAACGGAAGAATTCATTGCAAATGAAGTCCAACCGATTATTGACGCGAACAAAGATTTGATAGGTTTGGAGGCTGATCTTAAAGTATAAAATCAATATGCAGTCTTTTTCGGCTGCATATTTTATTTTCAATTAAAGCATGAAAAAAATACTTTTAGTCATATTATTGATTCCAATACTTTCTTTCTCTCAGCAGAAAGAAGTTTTAAAGTATTTTAAGTCAAAAGATTCTTTGGTTGGAGTAAAAAATCAGAAAGGTAAAATTATCGTTCCTGCACAGTTCAAAGTTTTTTCATATTTAAAAGACGGAGAATTAGTTGAAGGGGAAACCATTTATTTTGACGGCTTTAAAAAAGATGAAATAAAAGAAAAAAATGCTTGGGGATATGTCTATGATAAAAAAGGAAATTTCCTGTACAGACCTTTCTTTTACGATAACGGAGCAGATTATTTTTCGGAAGGCGTAAGAAGATTTGTCAAAAACGGGAAAGTCGGTTTTGCAGACAGAAACGGAACAGTTGTAATTGAAGCTAATCATGATTTTGCATCGCCTTTCAATTATGGATATGCTGCTTTTTGTGACGGCTGCGATTGGGAGAAAACTGATGATGAGCACAAAGCAATCGTTGGCGGAGATTGGGGAGTAATGAATTTTAAAGGAGAAATTGTTCAACCTATTACAAAATCCGAAAACGCTGTAGAAATTGACGGAAAATATTATCCGTATCCATTCAAATACAATGAAAAAGAGAAGAATATCCTTCAGTTTTTCGAACAACAAAATAAAAAGCTTTCAGAAATAAATTATGTCAATCATTACAACAAAATAGCTGAAAATGAAAAGAAATTATTCTTTGAAATCGTCGAACGACCAAAAGAAAATTTTCCGTATTTTTTAGTTAACACCTATGATTACAGAAAAATGGAAGCAGGATTATCAGATTATAAATTTTTAATTTCAGAAGACGGCAAAAATGTCTTCGCACTGGAATTTGAAAGTGAAAAGATTCCTTTTGATAAATGGCTGAAAAAAGAAATAAAAGAAGCTGAAAAATTTCAAAAAGAACATCCCGATAATCCGAATAAATTAAGTAAATAAGTCTAATAAAATAATATCTGACATCTAATGTCTAATAACAAAAGAATTTTCGTAGAAAAAAAAGGAATTTTCGATGTAGAAAGTCCAAAAATTTTTGATGAAGTAAAAGCGGTTGTTCCGTCGATCAAAAATGTGAAAGTGTACAATGTGTATGATATTTTCAATTTGAATGACGGTGAATTTGAAAAGGTGGTCAACAGCACTTTCGTAGATCCGGTTACTGATATTTTGCATGAAGAAAATCCGGCAAAGGGAATTCATTTTGCAATGGAATTTTTACCTGGTCAGTACGATCAGCGTGCCGATTCTGCGCAACAATGTATCGCCTTACTCACTGAAAATGAGAAGTCTAAAGTAAGAAGCGGAAAGTTAATCGAGTTTGAAGGTGTTTCAGAATCAGATTTAGCAAAAATAAAAGACCTTTTGATCAATAAAGTAGAATCTCAGGAAAAAGATTTATCAGTTTTAAATATTCCTGCAGAAGAAACGCCGTCAAAAGTTTTGGTTCACGAAAATTTCATCAATTTTGATGATGCTCAACTTGAAGGTTTTTACAACAATCATGGTTTTGCGTTAGGCTTAGATGATTTGAAATTTATTCAGGAGTATTTTAAAACTGAAAAAAGAAATCCTACGGAAACTGAACTTAAAGTTTTAGACACGTATTGGAGTGACCATTGTCGTCACACAACATTCGAAACAGAATTGTCAAATATTGAATTTGAAGGACAGTTTAAACATACATTGGAAACGATTTTCAATGATTATATCGAAAAAAGAAAATTCTTAGGACGCGAATTAAAACCAATTTCGTTGATGGATTTGGCGACAGTATGTGGAAGATATTTCCATAAAACAGGCAATTTGGAGAACTTGGTGGTTTCTGATGAGATCAACGCTTGTACCATCCAGATTGAAGCTGAATACGACGGTAAAAAAGAACCATGGTATTTATTATTCAAAAACGAAACCCACAATCACCCGACGGAAATTGAACCTTTCGGAGGTGCTTCAACGTGTTTAGGTGGTGCGATCAGAGATCCTTTGTCCGGGCGTTCTTACGTTTTCCAAGCGATGAGATTGACGGGTGCTGCTGATGTTTTGGAATCGGTTGATAAAACGTTGCCGGGTAAATTACCTCAAAAAACAATCACAAAGCAGGCGGCAAATGGATATTCTTCTTACGGGAATCAAATCGGTTTGGCGACTACGATGGTTTCTGAAATCTATGATGAAGGCTACAAAGCAAAAAGAATGGAAGTTGGCTTCGTTACAGGCGCAGTTCCTGTGGATTGGGTAAGACGTGAAAAGCCGGAAGCTGGTGATTCTATCATCATTTTGGGTGGAGCAACTGGTCGTGACGGTGTTGGTGGAGCAAGCGGAAGTTCGAAAGAACAGGACGAAACGTCAATCCATATGAGTTCTGAAGTTCAGAAAGGAAATGCTGTTGAGGAACGTAAAATTCAGAGATTATTCAGAAATCCTGAGGTAACGAGACTGATTAAAAAATCAAATGACTTCGGAGCGGGTGGAGTTTCTGTTGCTATCGGTGAAATCGCTGATTCTTTGGAGGTTAACTTAGATGTTTTACCTTTAAAATATGAAGGTTTGAACGGAACCGAGCTTGCTATTTCTGAATCTCAGGAAAGAATGGCAGTTGTGGTTGAACCTAAAGATAAAGAACAGTTCATCAAGTTCTGTGAAGCTGAAAATATTGTGGCTGTTGAGGTTGCAAAAGTGACAGATTCAGGTAGAATGCAGATGTTCTGGAAAGGTGATAAAATTGTTGACCTTTCAAGAGAGTTTTTAGATACAAACGGTTGTTCTAAAAACCAGGAGGTTAAGATTACGCATCTTAATGAAGTAAAAGAAGAAACTCAATCATTCAATGAAGAGAATTTCTTAAAAATATTAAGCGATAAAAATGTAGCTTCTCAAAAAGGGCTGTTGGAAATGTTTGATTCATCTATCGGTGCGACTACGGTTGCGATGCCTTTAGGTGGGAAATATCAGCAGACTTTGATGGAAGGAAGCGTTCAGACATTGCCAATTATCGGAGCAAAAAATATTGAAACGGTTTCTTTGGCGAGTTGGGGCTTTGACGCGGAGATTTCTAAGCAGAATTCTTTGTTGGGAGCTTCTTATGCAGTCGTTGAGAGTGTTGCAAAGATCGTTGCGATGGGTGGCGATTACAAAAATATCAGACTAAGTTTTCAGGAATATTTTGAGAAATTAGGTCAGAATCCTGAGAAATGGGGCAAACCTTTGGCTTCTCTTTTGGGAGCTTATGATGCACAAATTAATCTTGGTTTGGCTGCAATCGGAGGTAAAGACTCAATGAGTGGAACGTATCAGGATTTGAATGTTCCGCCAACGTTGATTTCTTTCGCTTGTGCAAACGGAGAAAAGAAAAATATTATCTCTCCTGAATTTAAAAATGAAGGAAATAAAGTGTATTTCTTCAATCATATCGCTCAGGAAAGCGGACTTCCGAATTATGACAGTTTAAAAGAAATTTTTGAATTAATTTTTGAAAATATCAAAGCCGGAAAAATTGTTTCTGTGAAAACAGTGAAAGAAGGTGGAGTTGCCGTTGCTTTAGCAAAAATGAGCTTCGGAAACAGATTAGGTGCAGAAATTACAGTTGATGAAGGCGTTTTATTAAACAAAAATATCGGTAGCTTAATCATCGAATCTAAAGAAGAATTAAGTTCTGTAACTATTCAATTCATCGGAGAAGTTAAAAATTCAAATGTTATCAAAATTAATGATGCTGAATTTACGATTGAGAAATTATTAGCTGCAAATACAAATACATTTGAAAATCTTTTCCCAACGGTTGAAAAAGAAAAAATAACGGTTGAAATCGATGAGAAATTAAACTCAATCAACCCAAGAAATATCATCATTAAAAAACACGGAATCGCTCAGCCAAGAGTTTTTGCACCGGTTTTCCCGGGAACAAATTGCGAATACGATACGCTGAATGCATTCCAGAAAGAGGGCGCGATTGTCAACAGCTTACCTTTAATCAATATCAATCACCAATTGCTGGACGAAAGTATCGATGCTTGGGTGGAAGAAATTAAAAAATCACAAATTTTAGCTTTCTCAGGTGGTTTCTCAGCAGGTGACGAGCCGGATGGTTCTGCAAAGTTCATTGTTAATGTCTTGAAAAACGAGAAGATGAAAAATGCTGTTCACGAATTGCTAGACAGAGACGGAATGATTATCGGGATCTGTAACGGTTTCCAGGCGTTGGTTAAATCCGGATTATTGCCCTATGGAAGAATCAAAGATTTAGATGAGAATTCTCCGACGTTGGCTCACAATGCAATCAGAAGACACATTTCTCAGATGGTGAATGTAAAAGTTCTGAACGATGAATCGCCTTGGTTAAAAGGAATGAAAGATCAGGTTTTCACCATTCCGATTTCTCACGGTGAAGGTCGTTTTATGGCTTCGGAAGAGGAAATTCAGAAGTTGTATGAAAATGGACAGATTGCAACGCAATATTTAGATTTAGAGGGTAATATTGCTCACGGAATGCCATTTAATCCAAATAACTCATTGTTCGGAATCGAAGGAATTACAAGTCCGGACGGAAAAATATATGGTAGAATGGGTCACCCTGAACGTTTTGCAGATGGGTTGATGAAAAATATTCCGACTGCGAATTACCACAATATTTTCAAAAATGGAGTGGAATACTTCAAATAATAATAAAAAGAAAATGATCGTCATTAATGGCGGTCATTTTTTTAATCTTACAGGTTTCTACGAAGAAGTTTCTCGGGTTTTGATGAAAAATCAGGATTGGAAAGTCGGAACTTTGGATGGTTTTAATGATATTCTTCACGGTGGTTTCGGTGTTTTTGAAAATCATGAAGAAATTGAAATTATTTGGAAAGAATCTCAAAAATCAAAAGAAGATTTAGGTTTCAAAACAACGAAAGAATTTTACGAAAATAAAATCAAGCAGGGAAAACCTTTTAATATAGATTTTGCTCAACAAAAGTTAAATGATTTGATTGATGGAAAAGGACAGACACTTTTTGAAATTTTGCTTGAAATTATAGAATCACATGAAAATATTAGGTTGATTTTAAAATAACTTCAATATATTTCCAGTAAACCAAAACGCCAACGATAACTGAGGCAACCGTCATCAAAACAACTGCGCCGGCAGAAATATCCTTAATAAATCCTATTCTTTTATCAAATCCGGGCTGAATAAAATCACAGATTTTTTCGATGGCTGTGTTGAGAATTTCAGCGCTTAAAACTCCGAAAGAAACAATAAGAATCAAGGCTGTATCAACGTTTGAAAGGTTTAAATAAAAAATCAGAAATAAATTTATGAGAAAAGCCAAAAACTCCAACTGGAAATTTCTTTCCGATTTCAGCATAAAAAAAACACCTCGGAAAGCGTTGAAAAAACTTTTATGAATCGGTGGTTTTTGCATTTTAAAGTTGATGTTGAACAAAGATAATCAATTCAAATTTCCTGAATATTTTAAAATCTTTCGATAGTTGTTAATAACTCACGGTATTATTTTTTTATATCTGTTTTCTATTTGTTATATTTGTAAAAACTTATTTTAAATCTATGAAATTTATTATTTCAAGTGGTGAACTGCAGAAAGCATTGCAAACTGTAAGTGGCGTAATATCAAGCTCTCAATCGAGGCCGATTTTAGAAAACTATCTTTTTGAGTTAAACGAAAATAACCTTACCGTTACAGCGTCTGATGGCGAAACAACTTTGGTAACTTCATTAGATGTAAAGTCTGATGATTCGGGTAAATTTGCGGTTCCTGCCAAAATTTTTCAGGATTTTATCAAAACCTATGGCGAGCAGCCTTTGACGCTTGTTGTAAAAGATAATTCAGAAGGTACCGGAAGCCAGCTTGAGATTTTAGATGAAAAAGATAATTTTGCGGTTGCATTAGACAATGCAGACGATTATCCTGAACTTCCGGAATTTGAATCTGCGCAAAGCGTTACGATGCCTGCCGGAGTTTTATCTGAAGCTTTGACGAATACGCTTTTTGCAACAAGTAACGATTCTCTTCGGCCGGTAATGACAGGGGTTTTATTCCAATTTGGAGAAAATGAAACGAACTTTGTTTCTACAGATTCTCACAGGTTGGTGGTTTATAAAAGAACAGACTTAATGAATGCCGAACCAATGGAATTCATTATGCCTAAAAAACCTCTGAACATTTTCAAGAATATTTTAGCAAGTTCAAACGAAGACATAATTATTGACTTCAACGAAAATATGGCTAAATTTACTTTTGGCAAACATATCTGGATTTGTAGACTAATTGACGGAAAGTATCCGAATTATACAGCGGTAATTCCTAAAGAAAACCCAAATGTTTTGACGATTAACAGAAATCTGTTGTTGGGAGCAATCAAAAGAGCTTCTATTATGTCAAATAAGTCGACCAATCAAGTTAGATTTAAATTGTCTGCAAACATTCTTCACCTTCATGCAGAAGATACCGAATATGCAAACAAAGCAGATATGCAGATTCCGTGCGATTATAACGGAGAAGATATCAATATTGGTTTTAGCTCAAAATTTTTAACTGAAATGTTAACGATTCTTGGTGCTGACGATATCACAATGAAAATGTCTCAACCCAACAGACCGGGAATTATCGAGCCGCTTGACGGTCTTGAAGAAAACGAAAATATCTTAATGTTATCAATGCCTGTAATCGGATTGTAACATTAATTTTAATAATAATAAAAAGAGGTTGATTTTTCAGCCTCTTTTTGTTTTAAGGCGACTTGGAAGGTTAAAAATTTCGTTGTTTCTCAAAAAAACACGACATTTGTAGACGCAAAAAATTCAAATAAAATTTTCAAAATAAACAGATGAAGATATCAAATAACTGGCTGAAAGATTATATCAAAACAGAACTAAAATCTGAGAGAATAGGAGAGTTTCTTACAGATATCGGTCTTGAGGTAGAAGGAATAGAGAAATTTGAAAGCATCAAAGGAAGTCTGGAAGGTGTAGTTGTAGGAAAAGTTTTGACCTGCGAAAAGCATCCGAATGCCGATAAATTAAAGAAAACAACCGTAGACGTTGGAAGCGGAAAAGTTTTGAATATCGTTTGCGGAGCTCCGAACGTGGAAGAAGGACAAACGGTTCCTGTTGCAGTTGTCGGAACTAAAATCTATGATAAAACCGGAAACTTTTTTGAAATCAAAGAAGCTAAAATCAGAGGTGAAGTTTCTCAGGGAATGATTTGCGCTGAAGACGAATTAGGCTTAAGCGAAGATCACGGCGGAATCATGGTTTTAGATGAAGCCAAATATGAAGTCGGGAAAAATTTTTCAGATTATTTTGAACTAACCAACGATGAGGTTTTTGAAATTGGTTTAACGCCAAATAGAACTGATGCGATGTCGCATTATGGTGTTGCAAGAGATCTGTATGCTTTTCTTTCCACAAATCAGCAAAAAGGTGACTTCGAAAAAGTCTCTTCTGTTGCTTTAAATAATGAAGGAACACATGAATTTACATTGGAAGTTGAAGATACAGAACTGACGCCAAGATATATCGGAGCCGTTATTGAAAATGTAAAAGTTGCGGAATCTCCTTCTTGGCTGAAAGACAGATTAAAAGCAATCGGTTTGAGCCCGATCAATAATATTGTAGACATTACCAATTATTTTCTTCATGGTTTTGGGCAGCCGCTTCACGCTTTTGATGCGGATAAAATTGCGGATAAAAAAGTAAAAGTAGGAACTGTTGCCGAAGGAACAAAATTTGTCACTTTAGACGGTGTTGAAAGAACTTTAAACGGTTCTGAAATCATTATCAAAGACGGAAAAGACAATCCGATGTGTATTGCCGGGGTTTTCGGAGGCGCAAATTCCGGAGTTTCTGATGAAACGAAAACTATTTTCCTGGAAAGTGCTTATTTTAATCCTGTTGCGGTAAGAAAAGGAGCGAAATTTCATGGTTTAAATACTGATGCTTCTTTCAGATTTGAAAGAGGAGTTGACCCAAATATTACCAGAACTGCTATCACGCACGCGATCAAAATGATTGAAGAATTGGCTGAAGGCAAATTGGTAGGTGAGCTGCTTGAAGAATATCCTAAAAAAATTGAAGATAATTATATCATTCTGAGATTCTCAAAAATCGAGCAGATTTTAGGGACAAAAATTCATAGAGAAAAGGTAAAAGAAATTTTAAAAGCTCTTGAAATTCAGGTTTTAAATGAAATTCAGAATGGTTTTGAAATCTCTGTTCCAGCTTACAGAGCAGATGTTACCAGAGAAATCGACGTCATTGAAGAGATTTTAAGAATTTACGGATATAATAAAATTGAAGCTCCGCAGAAGATTTCGTTCACACCTGTTAAGCTAAATGCGAACGATCAGGATGAATTGGAAAACAATTGGGCAAGAACGTTACAAAGTTTAGGTTTCAACGAAGTGATGAATAATTCTTTAACTTCTGTAAAAGATGAGACTGACGCTGTAAAACTGCTGAATCCGCTAAGCAATGAATTAACTTTCATGAGAAAGTCTTTATTGGAAGGGCTTCTACAGAATGCGATTTACAATATCAACAGAAAAAATCAGGATATAAAGTTCTTTGAATTTGGTAAAATTTATCATAAAAGAGATAAATACGAAGAAAGAAAGCAGCTTGCAATTTTAGTTTCTGGAAGAAATGTTGCTGAAAACTGGTTACAGCCGAAATCTGCGACAGATTTCTATAACTTAAAGGCTTATGTAAAAGTTTTATTAGAAAAACTGTCCATTGATTATAAAGAAACTGCTTTATCAGATGATAGATTTTCTGATGCTTTAACTTATGAAGTTAACGGAAAAACTTTAGTAAGAATTGGTAAAGTTGCTGCTCAACTATTGAAAGATTTTGATATTGCCCAAGATTGTTTTTATGCTGAAATCGAACTGGAATTTGCTCAGGAATTACGTTCTAAAAATGAATTAAAATTCAAGGATATTCCTAAATTTAACAAGATCAGAAGGGATTTAGCTTTATTGATCGATAAGAATGTGAATTATCAGGATCTTTATCAGACCGCTAAAAAGAATAAATCACCGTTTATCAAAAATATCAATTTATTTGATGTTTACGAAGGGAAAAATCTTCCTGAAGGCAAAAAATCATACGCAATGAGTTTTGAATTGCTGAATGAAGAAAAGACTTTGGAAGAGAAAGAAATTGCTGCTGTAATGGATTCTTTAGTCAAATCTTTCCAAAAGGAATTCAATGCGGAATTGAGATCATAAAAGTTTTATAATTATAAAGTTTGGAAGCTAGAATTACTAAAAAACTAAAAAATTAAAACGAACTTCGGTTCGTTTTTTTTATTGAATACTATTTAAAAATATTTCTAAACAATAATATTTCCGTAATTTTGATTTTAAATCTAAATAAAATGAAAAAACTATTTTTAAGTTTATGTACAGTTGCTGCTTTAGCATCGTGCGGAACAATGTCAAGCTCTGGTTCGTCAAAAGTAGGAAAGGCTCAGCCGTCAATTTCCAATACTAAATGGGTTTTGGCTGATAATGTAAAAGGCAAAACCCCGACTCTGAATATTGAAGGAACAAAAGTAAATGGAAATGCAGGATGCAATAATTATTTCGGAACATTATCTACTGATGCAGCATCGGGAACGTTTACAGCGGCTCAGCTTGGCTCTACTAGAATGGCTTGTGAAAATATGAGCGTTGAACAAAATTTTATGGATATGATGCAGAAAGTCAACAAATATGTGGTTTCCGGATCAACCTTAGAATTGTATAAGGATAATCTTTTATTATTGAAATTTAATAAATCTGAATAAATAAAAAAAGGAACTCAAATCTGAGTTCCTTTTTTTATGAGTAAATTTTATTATTCTTCCTCTTCTTCGTCGTATTTTGCCAACTCTTCATCACACCATTTGAATGCAGCTTCTACTACTTTTGTAGCCTCATCTGCCATGGTCTCTTCATCGTCGCCTTCAAGATCATCCAGCCATTCAACTTCTTCTTCTTCAACATTCAATATGAATCTTGGATATTCTGTATGTACTACGAATAAATCTTCAGGAAATTCCGAATTGTCCGCTAATAAAAACTTTGGTAATTTCATTTTTTTAATGTTTAAACTTTCTCAAAGATAATAAAATTATTGATACTTATTCTTGTCGATTTTAATTTTTTGCAAAACTTTATGAGGCGTCAAAGTTGTTTTTTTTAGAGTATCATTGGGCTTAAAAGTGAGTTTTAAATTCGGATTTACTGTGCTTACCAATTCTGCAATCTGTACATGTTTTTCAACATCTTCAACATCTTTTATATAAAATAAAATAGGAATATTTTCAAGTTTTTCGCTTTCTAAAAAAGAGGAAATTTCTTTTCTGTTTTCAAGATAATTACCTTTTGAAAGCCATGTGAAAGCCATTCCCGTCAATAAGCTTAATGCTGCAATTGTATACACTTTAATCCCAAACAATTCAAACAATTTTTTAAAATAAACCAACCAGATCGGGAAACTGAAAGGACACAACAATCTGTAATCCAAAGGATCAATTGAGTAAAAGTATTGTATAAAAAAAGAACATAAAATACCCGAAATTCCAAGAATTATCATGTATTTTTCGGATTCTGAAAGCTTGTTTTTAATAAAAAGAAAAATGATCAGAAATATATTTAATACCCCGACTCCATAAATTCCAAAATTAATAATTCCACCTCCGGGATTTGCTATATGAACAAAAGGATTAAATGACGTTGCCAATCCCTGAAAAAATTCTGTAATCAATACAGAAGTAGGTTTTAAGCCAATTTCTAAAAATATTTTAATGTAATTTTCATTAAAATAATCGATAAATAAAAACTTGTACAGAACAACAAATACACAAGCCGTTGCCGCAGAAAAGATAAAAGCCGGTGCATACTTTTTCCTGAAAGAGATCAAGCCGAATAATCCTGTTCCACCAATTAGAAACAATGCGCTGTATCTTATATTATAAAGGAGAATCAAAATGATGGTAAGATAAAAGAAGGCCTTCCACTTTGCCCAATTTTCAGTGATAATCAAATGCGAAATATAGATCAGGATAAAGATAAAAGGTAAAATTAAAGCTTCACTCAATGTTGCAGAGAAAATGCTTACAAAGCTAAAAAGCGAACATAAAATTACAGATTCTTTAAAATAAAATCTTTTTTTCCAGGCAAAGAAAATAATAAAAAGAAATGATGCAATACCGACAACTTTACTGCTCCAAAATTCATCAAAACCAAAATAAGTGAAAAACCTTATGCTTAAAGGATATCCTAAAGGAGTTGTTGTATTGTCAACCGTCGGCAATACATTTGCAAACCTCATGTAGCGCGCAGAATCCGGCGTTACGCGGCCTTTTTCATTCATTAAAAAACGCAAAATGGTCATCACTAAAGTAATGATGACCAATGATATCTGAATATGTTTTTCTTTAAATTTCATTGAAGAAAAATAGTGAATTTTGTTATACAAGTCAATTTCTCTTCGAAGTGAATTGTTTCATTGTCAATTTTTAAAAATTCACCATTGACAATTCACTCATTCATTTACCTTACTTTGAAAACATTTTTGCTACTTTTTCAGCTTTTTTGCTTTCGGAATAATCGTAAAAACCTTCTCCGGATTTTACGCCTAATTTCCCTGCCATTACCATGTTTACCAACAACGGATTCGGAGCGTATTTAGGGTTTTTGAAACCGTCGTACATTACATTTAAAATTGCTAAACAAACATCCAAACCGATGAAGTCAGCCAATTGAAGTGGTCCCATCGGATGAGCCATTCCAAGTTTCATTACGGTGTCGATTTCTTCAACTCCGGCAACTCCGTTATATAATGTTTCGATCGATTCGTTGATCATCGGCATCAGAATTCTGTTGGCAACAAATCCAGGATAATCGTTTACTTCTACAGGTACTTTTCCTAGAGTTTTGCTCATTTCATAAATGGAATCAAATGTTTCTTTGGAAGTAGAGTAGCCTTTGATGATCTCAACCAGTTTCATGATCGGAACAGGATTCATAAAGTGCATTCCGATTACTTTATCGGCTCTTTTTGTGGCGGCAGCGATTTTTGTAATAGAAATTGATGAAGTATTGGTTGATAAAATACAGTTTTCAGGAGCAAATTCGTCCATTTGGGCAAAGATTTTAAGCTTCAGATCCTGATTTTCAGTTGCTGCTTCAACCACTAAATCTGCGTTTGTCACAGCGTTTTTCAGTTCTGTGAAAGTGGTAATATTACCTAATGTTTCTGCTTTTTGTTCTTCTGTAAGGTTTCCCTTTGCAATTATTCTGTCAAGGTTGGTGGTAATGGTTTTCAAGCCTTTATCTAAAGCATCCTGTGATACATCTACCAAGTTTACTTTAAAACCGCTTTGTGCGAATGTATGTGCAATACCATTTCCCATGGTTCCGGCTCCGATAACTACAATGTTTTTGATCATTTTTCCTTATTTAATTATATTTATTTTTTATAGATTGTTACATTTTTAGCTTTGTCCAGGTCGGTCTTATTTACGGTTGTTGCATTAAAGCTTACCGTTCCTTCTCTGCTTTTAAGGCGGGTATTGTTCTGTAAGGATATGGCAGATTCAAGACCTTTTATAAAGTCGGTTTTTTGGCTTTTGGAAAGGTGATCTGTTCCTATATAAAGATTAAATTCGCCTTCTCTTCCCAATCCTGTTTGCTGATAAATCTCAAATGTTTTGATTTTATTTTTCTTCTGAAACTGATTAATGTAATTCATTACAGGTTCCGTAGAAGGCGTTCCACAGCAGATGCTTCCATAGCTGATTTCCATGAAATTCTGACTTTTTTGTGAAACACAATGTGTAAAACAAAATATACTGAATATAAATAATATTTTTTTCATAATTAAATTTTAAAAATTAGTTGTAATCTGTTATCCTGAAAAGCAAAAGCTAATTTCAAGCCTATTTATTTGACCTTAAAAATAACACTTAAAAATTACTTATTAAAATAATCCCAAACGGTCTTAGAAATGTCAGAAATCATCTTGCAGTTTACAGCTTCAGTTTCGGTAGAATCGCTTACGAATACGGCAATTGCGTAATGCTTTCCGTTGGGTAATGTTATGATTCCCATGTCATTTTCGGCGCCTGTTAATCCATCTTTATTTTTTCCCGAAGAACCCGTTTTATGAGCAACAGGTGTAGATTTTGGGAGTTGCTCTACCAATTTATTTTTTCCTGTAGATGTAGAATACATCACTTTCATCAGATAATCGGTCGATTTTTTTGATAATAATTTTCCGTCATAGAATTTTTTCAGAACATCTGCTGCAGATTGTGTTGTGCTGTAGTTTTCATATTGTACATTCCAGTTTTTGTGCATTTCTTCTTCATTAAATTTAATCTGAAAATCTTTTACACCTTTGGAATCCATAAATTTTTGAACAGTTTCTGTTCCTCCGATTAATTTTAAAAGAATATCACAACCATTATTATCACTTAAAGCAACCGTAAAGTCGATGATTTCGCTTAATGGAACTTCCGTATTTGTATTTTGATATTTTTCACGAAGTGGCGACCATGTATTTTCATGCAGATTCGATTTGTTCAGCATCACTTTTTGGCTTAAAGAAAGTTTGCCTTTATCTACAAAATCTAAAACAGCCGCTGCAATATGAAATTTGAAAACACTTTGCATTGGAAGCTTTTTTTCTCCGTTTTTATTGTATTTAAAACCATTTTCAAAATCTAAAACAGAAATTCCGACTGTTGCTTTTTTGTCTTTAACAATTGAATTGATTTTTTGTTTCAAAGCAGAATTCTGAGCAAAAGTAAATGCCGAAATTAGAAGAAAAAGCAGTCCGAATTTTTTCATAATATTTTAGATAAAATAAATCCCTTTTAATAACTAAAAGGGATTTGCAATTTAAGACAATTATTATTTCACTTCAAAATAATTCAGGTTGACGCCGTCATTTTCAAAAATAATCCGAATTTTATTTTCACCTTTTTTTAGGTTAATTCCTTTTGCTGTAAAGGTTTTCCACGTTTCATTTCCTCCTGTGGAAAGTAAAGAAACTATTGCCAATTGTTTTCCGTAAGCGTCTTCAATTCTTATTTTTGAATCTTTATCAGCTGAATATCTTATGTCAAAAGTATAGCTTTTATCGGCTTTTGCATTGATTGTATATTGAATCCATTCTCCGGCTTCTGTTTTCCCGACATAATATTTATTGGTGATTTTGTCGTTACATTGATAAATATCAACGCCGGCATTTCGCATTTGATGCCCCGAATTCCATTCCGATCTTTTGTTTGGATCACTTACCCAAAGATTGATAAAATCTTTATCCGAATAAGCAGAATGCATGATGCCTAAATCATATTCCGAAGCAAAAATTCTTCCCGGAACCTGATGATTTTTAAATGGTTTCGTCGATTGGTCTTTTGTTTGTCTGAACATCGCATCGATCACATCATTTTTAATTTCAACATTACTGAATTTATAATTGTCAGCAATTTTCATTAAAGCTTTTTTAGCAAATTCTTTGGATGGTTTTTCACCACCGTTTTTCCAGTAATCCAGTAATTTTTTGTATTCTGGCGTGATTTTTACATTAGCAATTCCAGCTGTATTATCAATCTTTTTCATCGGCCAGAAAGCGTATCCGATATTGTGCTTATCCAAAAGCTGAATCAGTTCTGTAAACCAAACGTTTGAGTTTTCTCCGGTTTCACCAAGCCAAATCGGCATATTATATTTTTTCCTTAAATCTAATGCAAATTGTATTGTTTCATCGTTATTATAATTCCAGTATTTATGAAAGCTGAAGGCCATATTGTTATCCCAAATCGGCGTTAAACCGTTGTAATTATTTCCCCAACCGTTTCCTTCAAGAAAAATAATATGCTTTTTATCAACCTGACGAATGGCTTCAGTAATATCTTTCTGTAATTTCCAAAGCGGCGCGTTGGACATTTCATCGGTCCCGTTCGGATTTTTACCTGTAAAATTAATATTGGGCTCGTTGATTAAATCATAACCGCCAATCCAAACTTCATCTTTATATCTTTCTGCTAACTTTTTCCAAAGAGCAATTGTTTTTTTTTGATTGTCTTCGTTTTCCCAAAGTGACGGTTTTGACTTATCGTTGTCAGAAATATTCACATCATTTCCCTGTCCGCCGGGCGCTGCATGAAGGTCTAAAATCAGATAAATTTTGTTGTCTGCACACCATTTAAGAAGATCATCGGTCATGTTAAAACCTTCTTCAAGCCATGTATTTTCCCCTTTTACAGGTTCTTTTTCGATAGGTAAAGTATACAAATTGTAATGCATTGGAAGCCTTATCGAATTGAATCCTGCTTTTGCCAGAAAATCAATATCCTGTTTTGTGATTCCGTTTTTCAGATATTCTTTGTAAAATTCATTCATACCGTCATCACCGATCAATTCTGCAATTTTCTCTTTAATTTTATATTGCGGACCGGCAAAATCTGCAGTTTTCAGCATATAGCCTTCCTGCAACATCCATCCTCCTAAACCTAAACCTCTCAACTGGATATTTTCACCTTTATCATTAACGATATTTTGACCTTGCGTTTTTAAAAGTTGTGATGTCCCAAATTGAGACAATAAAAAAGCGGATAATATTATGGCTCGTTTCATAGTTTTAAATTTTTAAAATATTTAGGAGATTGTTATTTAGAAATTATCGTTTTAATATTAACAAATATATTTAAAATTTGTTGATTGAAAATAAATTAATTCTTTAAAAGAAAAACGGACCCAAAGCCCGTTCATATTCTAAAAATTGTAGAATATTATGCTTAAACTAAGAAATCAATTTCATAATTTCCAGAGCTACTTTCAAAGCTTCAGTTCCGTCTTCCAATGAAACTTCTACATTTTTATTTTCTGTAATGGCGTCAGCGAAAGAATTTAGTTCATCCAAAATCGCATTATTTGGCTGAATATTTGGATATTCGAATAAGATTTGATTTTTTTCTCCATCTGCATTTTCGATAATCATATCAAAAGGGGTAGGATTTTCAGGAGCATCTTTCATTCTGATAACTTCGGCTTTTTTCTCTAAAAAATCAATAGAAATGTAAGCATCTTTCTGGAAAAAACGACTCTTTCTCATCGCTTTCATCGAAATTCTCGAAGTCGTAAGATTGGCAACGCAGCCATTTTCAAATTCAATTCTGGCATTGGTAATATCCGGAGTTTTGCTCACAACACAAACGCCGCTTGCATGAATATTTTTTACTTTAGACTTTACAATGCTTAAAAGAATATCAAGATCGTGAATCATCAAGTCTAAAACGACAGAAACATCGGTTCCGCGCGGATTAAACTCAGCTAATCTGTGAATCTCAATAAACATCGGATTTTGGATATAATCTTTTGCTCCAATAAAAGCGGGATTGTATCTTTCAACATGCCCAACCTGAGCTTTTATTCCGTATTCACGGCACTTGTAAAGGATTTCTTCGGCCTGCTCAAGGGTTTGGGTAACAGGTTTTTCGATGAAAAAATGAAGCTTTTTTTCAATTGCTTTTAAAGCGTAATCGTAATGATAAAGCGTTGGCGTCACAATATCCAACATATCAATCTGATCCAATAAATCATCGAAATTTTCAAAATATTTGTAACCGAACTCGGCTTCCAGTTTTTTCCCGTTTTCTACATCTTTATCATGAAAGCCTACAAAATCATATTTATCTGATTGATTCAGAAGCTTCAAATGTATTTTCCCAAGATGTCCGGCGCCCACCAAACCTGCTTTCAACATAGCTTTTTTTAATTTTTGTAAATATACTAATTTTGATTGAAGATAAAGCTCAGAACGGATTTCTCGGTTGATCCAATTAAGAAATTTTAAGCTTCAACATTAAAATCTATAAATGCAAAAGGCAGCATCAAAAAAATTGATACTACCTTTTTATAGAAAAAATAGAAAAGTATTAAAAGTATTTTATTAAGTTTTTTGAAGTGTATTTGTTTAGAATTTTACTTCTTAATAAATTTAGATTTTGAAACTGTTCCTCCAGCAGTTTCGGCAATGATAAAGTAAACCCCTGATTGAAGTGTGTTGATACCAAAACTATTGTTGTCTAATTTTCCTTCCGCAACTTTTTGTCCTGCTGCAGAATATATCTGAATTTTTTTAAGATCTTCTTTAGTTACAAATTGTAAAGCTGTATTTTGAGAATTAACAGCAAATTTAACTTGATTTTTAAGTTTTGTATTGTCTGAAACAGCAAGGGTTGCAGGTGTATTATAAATAACATCATCTAAAAGTAATGCAGTATGTTGAACAGCGCCAATGAACTTAAATGCAATATATTGATTGGAAGAAGCTGGTACACTGATTGTTACTGTTTGTTCTGTTGCAGAATTTAAAGTATAAACCGGGCTTATAGAGGTGAAAGCTGAAGTGCCTGCAGTTGTAGCTGCGGAAACCAAACCTACTTCCAAAGTTCCTGTTCCTGCAGATCCTGCTGTCATTGCATATGTGAATTTCAGGGATTTTGTTCCGTCTGGAGCAGCAATTTGTGGAGTTATTAAATACGCAGCAGTGTTAGCAGCCATAAGTGAATAAAATTGGGCATGCTTATCTGCGGTTCCGTTTTCTGCATATATAAAAGGTCCTGGTCCCGGAGGAACTACTTTTGACCATCCATTTTGTGGCCAAGCGGCAGAGGTACCTGTTGTAAATGATTCAAAATTTTCACTAATTGTAGCTACTTGTGCATTCGCTGTGATAGCCACTAACATTAAACCTCCTAAAAGTAGTTTTGATTTCATAACGTTATTTTTATTTAGAATTATTCCACAAAAGTAATATTTTATTTTTAATTATTCTAAATAAAGCTCTATATTTGTCAAAAATTTTTGAGTTTATGAAGAAGAAAGTGCTTTCCATTCTATCATTATCCACTATATTTTGGGTGAATGCACAGGAAAAAGATTCTTTAGATCAGAAGAAAATAGAAGAAGTTGTATTGACCGGGCAGTACACTCAGCAATCTATCAACAAATCTATTTATAAAGTTGAAGTAATAAATGCCGAACAGATTAAAAACATGGCAGCCACCAATGTTGCTGATGTCTTAAATCAAAGTCTGAATGTTTTGATCGTTCCGGATCGTAATTCGGGGAATTCTACGGCGAGCCTCATGGGATTGGGTGGCGAATACACAAAAATTTTAATTGATAATATTCCTGTAGTCGGAGATATTGGTCTTGGAAATAATATCGATCTTACAAAGCTTAACATCAACAATGTTGAACGAATTGAAGTCGTAAGAGGGTCAATGGGAGTAGATTATGGAAGCAATGCAGTTGCCGGAGTGATCAATATTATTACAAAGAAAAACAGCCAGAAAAAATTAACATTAAATGCTTCTTTGCATGAAGAAACAGTTGGAAATGAATACGACTGGTATAAAAAAGGAGAAGGAAGACATATTCAGAATTTGAATATAGGTTACAATATCAACGACAATTGGTATGTTGGGGCCAATATAAATCATAATGATTTTCAAGGGTTTAAAGGAACGCAGGAAGGGTATAAATATTTTGAACAAAACGAAAAAAGAGGATATCTGTGGCAACCAAAAGATGTTTTGAATGTCGATGGAATTTTAAGATACAACAAAAATAAAACATCAATTTTTTATAAGTTCGGTTTTCTTAATGAAAAGCTAAATTTCTATAATCCAATTGTGAATGAATACTTCCTGGATGTTGAAAACAGAACCTATGCATCAACAGACAGAGATTACTTTACAACAAGATATTTAAATCAACTAAATATCAATACAAATTTCGGAGCTGTCAACTATACGGGAGATTTTTCTTATCAAACACAGGATAGAAAATACCGTGATTATGATTATGATATTCCAAACAGACAAGTAATCGGAAGCAAAGATGCATATCAATCCTACAATAAAGCAGACGTTTTATATTCAAGAGGAGTTTTCAGCAATTTTTTAAATAGTAAAAACATCAACTTCCAGTTAGGATACGAGTTGGATCGTACTTCCGGTTTTGCAGGAAATATAGCGGGAGATTTTGCAGGCACAGATAATGTTAAACGGACAATATTCAATTATGCCAATTTCATGACCGTTGAATGGAACGCAACAGATTGGTTGTCGATTCGTCCCGGATATCGTTTGGCTTTAAGCGACAAATTTGATACTCAGCACAATTATTCATTAACGGCAAGAGCAAAAGTAACAGACAACGATAATATTCGTTTGGTTGTAGGAAGTGCCAACAGATTCCCGAATTTTGATGAATTGTATACTTATGTAGTTGATAGTAATCATGATATTCAGGGAAATCCAGATTTGATTCCTGAAGAAGGTATGACGGTTTCTTTAAATGGAGAAAAGAAAATTTTTACCGCTTCGGACTGGAATTTTAATGTAGGTGCAAGCGCTACTTATTTGAAAGTAAAAGATCGAATTGAATCTGTTATCATCAACCAGCAGCCTTTAAAATATAAATTTATAAATATAAATAAATACGCATCTTATTTATTTGAGGCTAATTTCAGGGCACAAAAAAACAATTTAAGTTTTGCGGCCAATGCTTCCTATTATGGAATCTCAAAAGAATTAAGTGCAGGCGGAATCACTTCGCCGGATGATTTTTTCTACACACTTGAAGCAAATGCAGCTGTAAATTATACTGTTCCAAAAACAAGCACAACACTTTCATTATTTTATAAATATACCGGAATACAGCAAACATTTGTTTTGTCGTCGGACTTATTGAATCCTTATTATGATATCGGCGAGCGCGGAGATTTTCACATGATGAATTTTATTCTTACACAGCCTTTCTTTAATAAGCATTTGGATGTAAGTCTTGGTGTGAAAAACATTTTCGATGTATCGTCGGTAAGAGATACTACTGTTACAGGAAATGCGCATGAAACGGCAGATCCCAACTCAAATCTTTTTTATGGAAGAAGTTATTTTGCCAGATTAAGTTATAATTTTTAAATAGATTAAAATGAAAAAAATATTATTTAGTTTATTATTGGGTGCGTCATTTATTTCTCAGTCTTGCATCAATGATAATGAAGACCCGATTGCTGTGCTTCCTTCGGAAGGGGTTTCTGTGGATGCAAAAGTAGATGGGCCAACACAACCCAATCAGGTTTGGATAGACCTAAGTGATATCAATGATAAAGGACAGCCTAAGCAAACTGTTACAAAAAGAACAGATTGGGATTTTGCATTTTATTCGGGTAGTGAATTTAAAGTAGTTTTAAATTCTTCGATTGCGATGGCAGCAGGAAAAATCCCTAATGTTACAGATATCAATGCGGTAAACGCATCAACTGTAGAATCTCTGCAATATTCTGTACAGGTTGCCAATTTTGATCTTTCCAACACCGTATATATTGATGATGTCAAAGGAAACTTTCCGAGCGGCTATACTGCAATAGAAGAGGTGAAAGCAGATAGTCAGCAAAATGCAATTTATCTTGTAAACATGGGTCTCGATATTTTTAAAGGTAATATTGCAGCCGGATCGGTGGCAACTGGTGGCGACAGCAGAGGCTGGATGAAAGTTCAGGTAATCAGACAAGGTGATGCTTACAAGCTAAAGTATGGAGAACTAAATGCAACAGGTTCAAATATTCATGAAGTTGTCATCAATAAAAATCCTGATTACAATTATACTTTTTTTAGCTTAAAAGATAAAAAAGAAGTAATAATTCAGCCTGAAAAAAACAAATGGGATATCTGTTTTACTGTATTTACAAATATTATTGCGGGAGCCGGAAGTTATATTTTTGCAGATTTCGTGACAACAAATAACGTAGGAAATGTAGGAGCTTATGAAGTGAAAGTTACATCAGGATCAATGATCGAAGCCTTTAATAATTTCAAAGAAACAGATGTGGATGACTCAAAATTTATTGTGAACGACCAAAGAGTGATCGGAAGCAGCTGGAGAGAAGTAGGACCATCGGGATATCAGGTAAAAGGGGATGTTTTCTATATCATTAAAGATGCTTCGGGTGCCTATTTCAAGTTGAGATTTACAAGACTCACAAGCAATGAAGGATTACGAGGATTTCCGAAATTCCAGTATAAAGCTTTATAAAAAAATAATCAATAATAATAGTATCATGAAAAAATTCATTTTAGCGGCTTCTGTTCTTGCAGTAGTATATTCTTGCAAAAAAGAAGTTCAAAAACCTACTGAAAATGCAGCGGAAGTTTCTTCTGAAGCTCCAAAAACAAATAACAAAATTGTTTCTCTAAGCGGAGGAATCACAGAAATAGTGAGCGCTTTAGGTCACGAAAGCGAAATCGTTGGAACAGACGTTACAAGCACATATCCTGAAACATTGAAGTCAACTGCTAAAGATTTGGGGCACGTAAGATCAATGACGATTGAGCCGATTATGGCTGTAAACCCTACTTTGATTTTAGCTTCAGATAAAGACATTAATCCTGAACTTTTAGGAAAAATAAAAGCATCCGGAATCAAATCTGAATTGTTCAAGCAGGAATTTTCTGTTGAAGGAACCAAAAAGCTGATCGCTGATGTAGCAAAAGCCATCGGAAATACAGATTATCAGAAATTAAATGATAAAATTGATGCAGATTTAAAGCAAATCCAGCCTATTGCTAAAAAACCTAAAGTATTATTCATCTACGCAAGAGGAAATATGATGATGGTTTCAGGTAAAAACACACCAATGGCCGCATTAATTGATATTGCAGGAGGTGAAAACGCAATTAATGATTTTGAAGATTTCAAACCGTTAACTCCGGAAGCAGTTGTAAAAGCAAATCCGGATGTTTTATTCTTTTTCACAAGCGGATTACAAGGTTCCGGCGGAAATGAAGGTGTTCTGAAAATGCCTGGTGTTGCACAAACAAATGCAGGAAAAAATAAGAAGATCATTGCAATGGACGGAGGTTTGGTTTCAGGTTTCGGTCCGAGATTAGGAGAAGCAGCAGTTGCATTAAACAAACTTTTAGTTGAAAACACAAAATAAACTATACTTTTATTTTTCAATGAGTGCCCTTTTGCTGGTTTTTCTGGCAATTGGGGCACTTTATATTGGAGTTTACGATTTTAATGGAGCTTCACCTTTTGCAGTTTTAAAGCAATTTTTACAGGAAGATCCGAATTTGGCATTAAGTGATAAATATGTAATTTGGGATGTACGTGCAGCCAGAATTATCATGGCAATTTTAATAGGAAGTATGTTGGCAGTTTCAGGAACAGGATTGCAGGGACTTTTTAAGAATCCTTTGGCGACCGGAGATTTAATAGGCTTGACTTCGGGAGCAACGTTACTTGCTGCAATTGCAATTGTTTTAGGAGGGCATTTCAGAGAATATCTTCCTGAGGCAGTACAGTTTTCTTTGGTAGGTATTTCGGCTTTTATAGGAGCTTTATTGGCAATGATGCTGGTTTACAGGATTTCTACAAGCAGCGGAAAAACAAATGTTGTCATGATGTTGCTAAGCGGTGTTGCGATCACGGCAATTGGTTTTTCAATTACTGGTTTCTTGATTTATATTTCAAAAGACGAGCAATTAAGAGATCTTACTTTCTGGAATATGGGAAGCTTAGCCGCCGCAACATGGACGAAAAATATTGTTTTAACGGTAGTTTTAATCATTTCCTACATTGTTTTACTTC
>Ga0307414_10000199_pt1 | contig 40460 bp, 33 predicted proteins | sample DK1Ometagenome_FD_203804 | JGI IMG/M metagenome (GOLD analysis project Ga0307414, IMG submission 203804) | Maize rhizosphere microbial communities from greenhouse at UC Davis, California, United States - DK15-O-3 | ecosystem: Host-associated > Plants > Roots > Rhizosphere > Soil | place: USA... | reverse complement strand
TGAGCCAGGATCAAACTCTCCATTGTAAATTATCATTATTATACACTGTCATCATGGACGCACAAAGCAATCCACAACAACATTTTCCCCGTCTTATTCAGGTTGTTATTTTTTTCGCCTTACATCATTTCAAAGAACTTTTCCCCTGCTTTCCAGGGGGTTTGACCTGTCCGGAAACTCCCGTTTCCTTCCCGTTTTTTCCCTTCCTTGCTGAAGGGAGTGCAAAGGTAAGAAGTGTTTTTAAACTTCCAATACTCTTTGTGATTTTTTTTTCTTTTAATCCTTCGGGGCCGTCCACCCTTCCGTTTTAAAACCCTTCCTTCCCGAAGGGTGGGCAAAGGTAAGGAACCGTTTCCGCTTTCCAAACACCTCTGTGAAAAAAAATACTTCCAATTTCAAGCTGCCTTTCGGCAACATCCCCGACACCGTCCGCGTCGTTTGGGAGTGCAAATATCCCCCTTTTTATTTTATCCGCAATGCCCAAACTCAAATTTTAACCCTTTTTTACCTAAACCCCTGAATAAGACCAGCAAAAGTTTTTCAAAAGAAAATTTTATGATTTAGCAAATTGATACGCGTTTTCAAACTCTCTATTTTACGCAGTTAACATATCACCAAATTATATTTTATAAGCCACGCTTCGCTCATCAATATCTAAAGGTAGGAAGCTCAGGATAGTACTTTTTACGAGGGTTTTGAGGTGAAAAAACATACCGTATTGAAAGCTCATGAGCTCCCCCGGTAGTACGATGGCCAAATTTAGAAATTACAAAATCATAGCTGTACCCAAATGCTAATCCCGACTCCAATTCCAGGCCAAGCAAAGCAACCAAGGATTCATTATTTGGCAAATTATACTTTATAGGAAGCCCTCGATACCACAAACTCAAAATTAAAGGCTCAAAATAAAATTCAGTACCTACATCCAACTGGCTAAATTCTCCTTGGGACTTAAAGTTAAAAGCCAATGCCAGTGAACGTTCTTGGTCAGTATTGTTAAAAAAATCATTAATGTCCCCCGGTGCAAGATCAAATCTGACCCCACCATGCGCTGAATACTTTATGGGAAGCTGGTTTGCATTTACTTTTAAATAACTTATCTGGGGCCTTAGGAGATGAAGTGCCGAAAACCCCAGCCAAAATTTATCACCATAATATAATAGGCCCGCATTCAAATCACCTGCTTTCACATCGCTATCTCCTTCAAAACCTCCACCAGGCTGACCCACTACTACACCTTTGTCTATATCTAATTGTGTACCTAATATTACCTCATCAAACAATACATCCCTTGCAAAAAAACTACCCTGAACTCCCGCATGAATAAAATGGCGATCCCCAAGTTGCAGTCTATAGCTATACAAAAGGCCTACTTCATTGAGCTGAGTCTGGGTGAATGATTCCCTGGCACCCGAGATGATCAGGCCCACTCCTGAATTATAGTTCGCCACGAAATGATCTACATAAGCAGTATAGGCAATAAAACTTTCATCAAGTGCAGGCCATTGATTTCTGAAATTAGCTCCCACCCGTGTAAGGCCAGTACTTCCAGCAAAAGCCGGATTGAGATATAATGGATTGGCATAAAACTGTGAATACTGTATATCCTGACAAAAAATAGGATACGACACAAAAAGAAAAATTAGCAGTATCAGTAGTCTCATCACCTAATCAACTTGAATTTACCTGAAGACACTACTTTCTCACCATCTATGGCTACTCCATTAAATCTGTAAACATAAATTCCAGCATCCAATAACTTTCCGTTCAATTTTCCGTCCCAACCCAACATATCTATGCCTTCAGATTCAAATATCAGATCCCCCCAAAGATTAAAGACTAATAATTGGCAGGACGTTAATCCTTTGAACTTTGGAACAAAGAATTGATTCTCTCCTGCCAAAGGTGTGAACCCAGTAGGAAACATCAGCCTATAGCTTCTCCAAATTGAAATACGCCGGATTTTAGAAGTTTCGCATCCGAGTTCATTCTTTATTGTCAGCTTGACATCAAACTCTCCTTTCTTACCGAATACATGGACCGGACTTTTTTCTCCAGAAACTTGACCATCTCCGAAATCCCAGCTCCAACTTAAAGCCTCCGCTACAGATCTATCCGTAAGCTGAAATTCATCATCCGGAAAAAATCCGCCATCCTCTTCTCCTTTTACACCTGTACCAACAACTTCAAAGTCAAAATCAGCTATTAGCCCCTCCTTCGAAATGATTATTTCAACCAATTCTGGTGAAGAATAACACTCCAAATCAGCATGCTTGATCTGAATCTCATACTTCCCAGGATTAAAAATTGCTTTCAGTTCATCATTGAGATGTTCCTCACCATTACCTGTCAGTCGGTAGTTGAAGGTTACCGGATCATAATCCGCTATGAAAGCAGTCACATCAACCGGCTCACCAGGTGTACATGCAATAATAGGTGACGGAATCTTAAAATCAGGGAATTCCGGAAATGACACCTTTATGGTGTTAGATATAGCTGGGCAGTTTTGTGGGTTATAAGCCCAAACTGAATATTCTCCCTGGGTAATGGCTGTGAATTGTCGTTCCGTTGCATCTTCAATTACTTCCCCATTTTCATACCACTCGTACCGTTCATAAGTTTCTCCACCATTCGCTATAAATGTAACATTCTCCCCTCCACATAATCGCACTTCCATAGGAGATTTATTCTCATTGGCAACCGTAATAGTAACTGGTTCCGGTGAATTCTGGATTGCAATTTTCATCACATTCCCTGACGAACTTTTTCCAAAATTATCAATGATGGTGTAATAGACCATAACCTCCTCCCCAATGTATCCTTCATTTGGGAAGAAGGTGAAACCTCCTCCAGTAGCCCCAGCTCTAAAAACACCCTCTGGCAGCACTAATTCTCGATTTTCTTCCCTACACTTTCCTTGTGAACAGCTATCATCGCTTTCCTGTGCTATGTCAGCCTCAGACTGATAAAACTGGATACATCGGATAGTGCTGCTTTCATTTGGAAGAACTATTCCCTCCTCTTCTATATCAAAGGGATTTTCTTGCCCTTCACAGGATGTAAAATCAAGGAGATCAACTCCTGTAGGATTCTGCAACCGCTCATCATTTGACACCTCTACCAACAAATTTCTGATTTCATGGATATTGGTCAGGTTACCGGTAGAAGCAGCAAATCCAATTTTAAGATTTTCAGGAGCTTCGTAATTAAATGCATTTCCGGGAAAAATGGTGATTAGCCGAGGTTGTCCAGACACCGTAGTTACTTCCATCTCCAATTTGAAGAGATATCCACTTCCACTTGGATGTGGCTCTAGCTCCAGAAAAACTTTGCGGTATCCTACCTGGTTCGGATCAGTGACCCGTTCAGTCCCAAGTCCTCCTGAACTTAACGGAAACCAGTGCCTAACATCTAATCCCACAGATGGAGTGATGGGATGATCAGTCATCTTGCCGATCACAAAATCATATCCGGTTAATCCAGACCCACCTTTTCTAAGTGTGATTGAATTGGGAAACAAGGAAGTGCTTCCTCCAAAAAATCCTCCAACTTTTCCTTCTCCTGAATTGCTGTAGTTTCCATAGCCATCAAACCCAAGTCCCAAGTACCCACCGGAAAGCCCCTGCTCCTCATTGAGCTGAGCATAGCCCAATGCACCGCCAGATCCTCCTGGGGAAAAATCAGGAACCGCTGCATCAAACAGAAAAACTGTAAGACCATCCGCACCTGTGCCCCCATACATAAAATATTCAAAGGAAGCTTTAATACCATAAGTAGGGGAAAATGGAATATCTATATACACGTAGCCACTTTGTTGCGGCTTTGCATCTGTTAGACGGAGCGCTCCATCAACTATTTTAGCATTACCTCCAAAAACGGTTTCCGAACCAATGGTTAGTTGATCTGTAAAGCTTTCACAATAGGGAAACCCAACTTGGGCGAAGCCACAGCGTGTGATGCCTGCAAAACAAATGAGAAAAATCAGCAGTCGCGAGTACAAGGTATTTTTAGGAAAAATACCTTTAAATGCGTATAAATAAAAAAACCTTCGACTATTAATCGAAGGCTTGTACTCTTTAGTATATTATATACGTATCAACGCTGAATTGTCTGCGTTCGATCAGGTCCAACCGACACCAGCTTTATTGGCACATTAAGTTGAGCTTCCAAGTAATCTACATAGTCTTTGAGTTCAGCAGGGAAATCTTCATACGAATGGATATTTTCCAGGGAGCAATTCCAACCTTTTAACGTCTTATACACTGGAACAACTTCTTGTTCGGTGATCTCAAAATTCAATTTGTCAATCTTATCGCCGTTTGGCAATTCATAATGCGTACAAACTTTGATCTCTTTGAAAATATTCAGGACATCCCCCTTCATCATAAACAACTGAGTCACTCCATTGATCATGATAGAGTAGCGAAGAGCTGGTAAATCAAGCCATCCACATCTTCTAGGGCGGCCTGTGGTACTTCCAAATTCATTTCCTTCTTTGCGCATATCCTCTCCATCTTTATCGAAAAGCTCCGTTGGGAAAGGCCCACTTCCCACACGTGTGCAGTAAGCTTTAAAAATCCCAAAGACTTCACCGATTTTTGAAGGTGCCACACCAAGTCCCGTACAGGCACCAGCTGTCATCGTACTGCTACTTGTGACAAATGGATAGCTACCAAAATCAACATCCAATAATGATCCCTGGGCTCCTTCGGCAAGAATTTTCTTATCAGAATCCAACGCTTCATTCACTACATATTCGCTGTCAATGAGGTTGAGTGTTTTGAAAAACTCTACTGCTGCAAAAAACTGCTCCTCCATTCCTGGTAATTCATCCAATGGATGATTGTAGAATGAAAGCGTGGTTTTATGTTTGGCTACAAGAGCCTCATATTTCTCTTTAAAATCCGGACTTAAGATATCCCCTACCCGAAGCGCGGTTCTTCCTATTTTATCCTGATAAGTTGGCCCGATACCTTTTAAGGTAGAACCAATTTTCTTATCCCCTTTGGATTGCTCCAGTGCTGCATCTAGCAACTTATGGGTTGGAATAATAATAGTGGCCTTCTTTGAGATCACTAAGTTCTTCATGTAATCAATGGAGAATTTGCTTAATCCATCGATTTCTTTTTTGAGAACAATAGGATCGAGAACGACACCATTTCCAATAATGTTAAGAATTTGTGAGCGAAAAATCCCAGAGGGGATCTGATGTAAAACGTGCTTAATTCCGTCAAATTCTAAGGTGTGCCCAGCATTCGGACCGCCTTGAAAACGGGCTACAATTTCATATTCAGGCGCTAATACGTCTACTATTTTTCCTTTTCCTTCATCTCCCCACTGGAGACCTAGAAGTACATCCATCTTCATTTGATGTGCGGTCTAATCTGTTACACTTGACTTTTTGAAGCGTGAAATTTGCGATAAGCACATAGAAAACCAAGGGAATGGACGTAATTATTTCTTTTGGGCCAGATTGACATAATAATAATACATCACATCTTCCTCTGGCTGGTCTTTGGCCCGGAACATCAATCCGTATTTGGAATTCAGGTAATCAGATGATAAATCGGAGTTCAATTCAGTCAAATTAATCTCATTAATTTTTTGGAAATTCCGATCAAAAACCTCCAGAAAATAGGATGAATCTGCCCCTCCTTCTCCCTTAACCACTCGCACGAATTTGTCCGGTTCTTCCAAATAAATTATAATCCCATAACTCACCTGCTTCTGCCAAGAATTTTCCAATTCATCTAACAGTTCACCAGAATCTACCTCATCCGCATAATTCTCGTGACGAATCCTTCTAGTAGGAAATGACTTGGAGGTAGAGGTGATTATCTGTTGGTTTTCTGATTCCAAATCATACACCAAAATATCACTGAAGGTAGGATAACTAACTATTAATCGATTAGCTACCACACTGAGTTGGGGTTCATCATTCCCTCCAATGATCAAATTCCGCCATTTAACTTTAAACCTCAACTGGAAATATTGTGTGGAATCCAAAGATACCGGTAGAACAAACATGGAGTCCAAAGATGAGTCATAGCCCATCACATTGATCTGTTTGTCATTTTCAAATACAAAATAACCTATTCCTGAATTCTTATCTAAGCCGTAAAATTCATGAGAAACCTTCGGCGTAGGAACGGAAACAGCTGGGTACTTCATTTCCCCAAACAGCCCAAATTCAGCCATAAATTTCATGGAAACTTCCTTGGTTTTTATCTTTTGATTGAAAAATTGTTGGGGATTCATGAACACATTATGTTCTTCAGTAGTAAAAAAAGAGAAGACAGTACCTACTCCATATGGCCCTTCCATTTCCATTAAAACACCTTCTTTGACCCATGCCGAGTCGGCGGAAAAAAAAATACTGTCTAACGAATGGGCCAGCTGATTGAAAATTACGCCCTTTCTTCTAGAAGAATCAAGTGACACAAAATATAGTGGATCAGGAGTCAACCCTCCCTCGCCAATAAAGAATTTCTTTCGCTCAGAAACATCCAAAAAAATATCCTGTTCCGTTGCCTCTTTCTCAGCACAGGAGATCACACAAAAAGCTCCGTAGAGAAGAAGGTTAAATCTTCTTTTTAAAATCATCTATAGACTCATACACTTTAAAAATATTGTTCAATTTAGTGATTATCAACAGCTTCTTCACATGATCCGAAGGTGCTGTAAGGTAGACTTCCCCATCTTTGTTCCTCATCTTCGTGAGCATAGTAATGAGCAAGCCGATCCCGCTGGAGCTGATGTATCTTACTTCACTCAGATCCACCACAAATTTCTTTGCGCCTTCTTCAAGTGCATCCGATACTACCTCAACTAATTTAGGCCCAACTTCATCACCTATCAAATCACCTTGTATATATAAGTAATGGGCAATTTCATCCTTGCTGGTTGAATAGGTCAATTTCATATGATTATAAATATTTTTTAAAGGTCAGGTGGAATCTCGCACTTGTCTTCTGGTAGCCATGTGCACGTGGGAATATTCATCTCAGTGTGTGACGTTTATCATTATGCTTGTCTGCTTAAGGAAGGCTCGATATTATGCGCTTTTTTTTTGTGATGCAGTTTCAATAGGTCTGTTTTCACATTTTTCTTTGGTACAGTGGCCATACAAAATCAGGGAATGGTGCAAGACTTTAAAGTTTAGGATTTCACCAACCGTATTTTGAATATTCTGAATACGTGGATCACAAAACTCCAACACCTGATTACAGTCTATACAGATCAAGTGGTCATGCTGCTTGAACCCATAAGATTTTTCAAACTGGGCCAGATTCTTTCCGAATTGATGTTTGGTGACCAAATCACATTCTACCAGCAAGTCAAGCGTATTGTATACAGTGGCTCTACTCACACGATAGTTCTTGTTCTTCATGCTGATATAAAGTGACTCTACATCAAAATGACCGGATCTGCTGTATATTTCTTCGAGAATCGCGTATCGCTCAGGAGTCTTTCTTAGCTTTTGCGTTTCGAGGTATGCTGTAAATATTTTCTTGACCTCTTCGAAGTGCGTAGGATTTAAAGGCATTTTCAGGGTATTTTTTCAAATATAACTTTTGTAAACAAGAAATGATTCCACTAGGCGTCAATCAAACCTTGACACCTTTAATATTCCTTCCACATCATTCAGATTTTTGATCAGTTTATCCAGGTGTTCTGTGCTATGAACATATAACTTGATCGTCCCTTCAAATATTCCTGCATCCGAATCCACTGTTATGGAGCGCATATTCACTTTCAGTTCATTGGAAATCACCTTTGTGACATCATTGATCAGTCCTACCCGGTCTGTACCAACAATGCGTAATCCTGCTAGAAAAGCGATTTCCTGTTGACTTGTCCATCTGGCTTTGATCACCCTATTTCCATGATTGGAAAGCAGTTCCAATGCATTGGGACAAGAAGTCCGGTGGATTTTAATCCCCTCATTCACTGTCACAAAACCAAAAACATCATCTCCGGGAATCGGATTACAGCATTTGGCCAAAATATAATCCACCACATCCATATCTTCCCCGATCAATAGTTGATCATGATCTGGACCTTTGAGGCTTTTTATTTCCTTTGTAAAGGAAGATTCATCGCGTACCTTTTCTTGGGTGGCTTTATTTTGAAGCTTTTGACTTGCCTTGAAATCTTTAAACGATTTAAGAGAAGTAGGATCTATAATCCCCACACCCACTCTATAGTAGAACTCGCTGGCCGTTTTCAGTTCAAAGAATGCGCGCAACTTTTCCACTGATTCTGAATTGAAGTCCATCTTCATTTGCTTCAACTTACGCTGTACAATCTCCCGTCCATCCTGAATAGCTGATTTCTTATCTTCTTTCAGCGAATCCTTTATTTTGGCTTTGGCACGGGAAGTCACCACATTGTTCAGCCAGTCGTCGGTGGGTTTTTGCTTATTGGAAGTCAGAATTTCAACCTGATCTCCATTCTTGAGTTTGTGGGAGATGGGTACAAGCCGCTGATTTACCTTTGCTCCGATACATTTTGCGCCAATCTCAGTGTGTATCTCAAAAGCAAAATCCAAGGCTGTGGAGCCAACTGGCAGGACTTTCAAATCACCTTTTGGTGTAAACACGAATACTTCATCGTGAAAGAAGTTGCCCCGAAAATCATCCATGAATTCGATGGCATTGCCATCATTGGATTCAAGCAGTCCCCTTACCTGGGAAATCCAATCATCCAAGCCTGAGGCTGATTTTGCATTCTCCTTATCTTTGTACTTCCAATGAGCGGCATATCCGCGCTCAGCGATCTCATCCATTCGATCTGTCCTGATCTGCACCTCCACCCATTGTCCGGTATTACTCATGACAGTGGTATGCAATGATTCATATCCATTGGATCTTGGTGTACTGATCCAGTCCCGCAGTCGGTCAGGGTTGGGACGGTAGAAGTCTGTGACGATAGAATATACTTGCCAACAATCTGCTTTCTCATTTTCCAGATCACTCTCCAAAATTATCCGGATCGCAAAGAGGTCATACACTTCTTTAAAAGGGATGCCTTGCTTCTTCATCTTATTATATATAGAGAACACCGATTTTGGCCTCCCTTTGATCGTGAACTTGAGCCCTTGTCTTTGCAGCTCTTCTTCTATTGGAAGAATAAAGCTCTTAATGAATCTATTACGGTATGATTTGGATTCATTGATTTTCTGTACGATATCCTTATAAGTAGCTGTATCTGTATATTTCAGATACAGATCCTCCAACTCTGATTTGATCGCATACAAGCCAAGGCGGTGGGCCAATGGAGCGTATAGATACATCGTTTCAGAGGCAATCTTCAGCTGCTTGTGCCGGGGCATACTTGCGAGTGTCCGCATGTTATTGAGACGGTCCGCCAGCTTGATTAGTATTACCCTAACGTCATCAGAAAGAGTCAAAAGCATCTTTCGGAAATTTTCAGCCTGCTGAGAACTTCCATATTCAAATACGCCTGAGATTTTAGTCAATCCATCAATGATGGTCATGACCTTGTACCCAAACTCCCGCTCAATATCTTCTAATTCCCAGTCCGTATCTTCCACCACATCGTGGAGCAGCGCAGCCACTATCGATGTGGTACCGAGACCTATTTCCTCCACACATACTAAAGCCACTTCCAATGGATGGTAAATATAAGGTTCGCCTGACTTGCGGCGCATGTCCTTATGGGCGTCAAGAGATACATTGAAGGCTCTTTTGATCAATTTCGCATCCCCTTCCTTCAGGATAGGCTTTGCCTGTCTCAAAATCCTCCGATAGCGTTTGAGTATTTCTTTTCGCTCTGTTTCGATATCAACTTCAATCATAGAAGGGTAATTTCATACAAAATTGGCAACTTGTACATCACAATATAAAATTGTGAAATATTTTTTCTTTGTTCATTGCATTTTATCATTAACTACCTACATTTGCATCCACAATTGGATTTGGAAATAATATTCTTTACTCAGTTGTACGTATTGCGGATGTGGCGAAATTGGTAGACGCACTAGACTTAGGATCTAGCGCCGCGAGGCATGGGGGTTCGAGTCCCTCTATCCGCACGAATACCGAACCCTCAATCACTTAACTGTTCTAGTACAAAACAGTTCAGGATTGGGGGTTTTTAGTTAATCTTCATTATTAAATTTAGAGCTTTGGAAATCACACTAGACAAGCATTCAGCAAATCAAGCTTCAATTAAAATTAATTTAAAGGAAGCAGATTACCAACCTAAGGTCGAGGCAAAACTGAAAGACTTTGCCAAAAAATCAAATATCAAAGGATTCAGACCGGGCAAGGCTCCTGTTTCTATGGTGAAAAACATGTACGGCACTTCAGTCCTGGTGGAAGAGATCAACTCCATCTTGAGCGAATCGCTGAATACTTACCTAAAAGAACAAACTTTTAAAATTCTTGGTGATCCACTTCCTCAGGAGCAGAAATCGCCAATCGATTGGAAAGCTCAAAAAGAGTTCGAATTCGAATATAAAATAGGGTTTGTTGAGTCTGTAGAATTACCATTGGACTCTAAGATCAAAGCCACCCGATACTCAATTAAAGTTGATGACAAACTTGTGGATGAGACTATCAGTAACCTGAAGACTCAATTTGGCAACAGCACAAACCCTGAAGTGAGTACCGAAGGTGATAATATTTATGGTGACCTGAAAGCGACTGAAGGCGACTTCGAGAAAACTGTGAGTTTAGATTTGACTAAAATCACCAAGAAATTGGCAGGCAAATTCACTGGAATCAGCAAAGATACTGTAGTAGAATTTGACGCTAAAGATGTAAAGAAAGGTCAATGGGAAGAAGCATTTGGACTGTTTGAAGAGGAATCAGCAGCGATTGAAGGCCCGCTTACCTTTAACGTGGTAAATATAAACCGGAAAGAAGTAGCCGAAATGAACCAGGAGTTTTTCGATAAAATTTTCGGTCCAGACCAAGTTTCCTCTGAAGAAGAGTTCAAAGCTAAGGTGCAGGAAACACTTCAATCCAATTATGACCGCGAGTCCAACCTATTTACTGAGGAAGAACTGAAGAAAGTACTGATTGAAAAAGCAAAAGTGGATTTACCTGAAGCATTTCTAAAAGAATGGCTACTCATTGCGAATGACGGTAAAGTAACGCCTGAAGATATAGAGAAGGAGTATCCAATGTATTCCAATCAGTTGACCTGGTCTTTGATATCAAATCACATTGCTACTGAAAACGACATTAAAGCAGAGCATGAAGAGGTAATCGAAAAGACCAAGCAAATGGTACGTGAGCAATTCGCAGCTTCTGGCCTGGGATCCCAGATGGAAGACAGCATGGATATGTTTGTAGACAATTACCTAAAAGGTGAAGAAGGACAGAACTATATGAACATGCTGACATCAATTCAGAACGAAAAAGTTCTAGCCTTTGCCGCTGATAAAGTGAGCATTAAAGAAAAGGAACTGAGCATAGATGAATTTAAGGAACTTTTAGAGAAGTAAATCGCTTAAATGATCATAAAAAAGTCCTTATTTAAGGGCTTTTTTTATTTTTGCTTACCACAACATATGCTAGAAATGATCAACAAAGAAGAATTTAGAAAATACGCCATTCATAATCAGGGCGTCAGCGGAACTGCTTTTGACCAGTATACTCAGCACATTGAGAATATGACCAGGTCTGTAATTGAAGAAAGACCAACTAGATTTGCTGAAATCGATGTTTTCTCAAGGTTAATAATGGATCGGATTATTTTCTTGGGAACAGGAATTGACGATCAGATTGCTAATATCATTGTAGCACAGCTACTATTCCTAGAGTCTGTGGATTCTAAGAAGGATGTGCTCCTGTATATCAACAGCCCAGGGGGGTCTGTTACGGCAGGACTTGGCATTTACGATACAATGCAATATATTAACCCTGATGTAGCTACCATCTGTACCGGAATCGCAGCTTCTATGGGAGCTGTACTATTAGCGGGCGGTGCCAAAGACAAGCGTTCTGCGCTTCCACATTCAAGAGTGATGATCCATCAGCCTTCTGGTGGCATGCAGGGACAGTCTAGGGATATGGAGATTTCTTTGAAATTGATCCTTTCCATGCGTCAAGAATTATATCAGATTCTTGCTGATCATACGGGCAAAACCTTTGAAGAAATCGAACGCGATTCTGATAGAGATTACTGGCTCAAAGCACCAGAGGCTAAAGAATATGGCCTAATAGATGAAGTATTAGTTAAAAAATTTAAATAATGGCTCAAGTTACCTGCTCATTTTGCGGTAGAAACAAGAAAGATGTGGATTTGATGGTGTCAGGTATCTCTGCACATATCTGTAATTTCTGCATCGAACAGGCCCATATGATCCTTGGCGAAGAAGACAAAGCCAAGAAACCAGGTGGGGCAAAACCAAAAATCAAACTTAAGAAACCAAAGGAACTCAGTATGTATCTTGACCAATATGTTATTGGTCAAGAAGATGCTAAAAAAGTTCTTACAGTGGCAGTATACAATCACTATAAGCGTCTTTTCCAAAAAGATGAGAATGATGAAGTTAAGATTGAAAAATCCAACATCATCATGGTAGGCGATACCGGAACTGGTAAGACTTACCTCGCTAAAACGCTTGCCAAAACTCTTGAAGTCCCATTCTGTATCGCTGATGCGACAGTCTTAACTGAAGCAGGTTATGTGGGTGAAGATGTAGAAAGCATTTTAACCCGGCTTCTTCAAGCGGCAGATTACAACGTAGAAGCTGCCGAGCGGGGGATTGTATACATCGATGAGCTTGATAAAATTGCAAGAAAGTCAGACAATCCTTCCATCACCAGAGATGTAAGCGGTGAAGGGGTGCAGCAAGCTATGCTGAAACTATTGGAAGGCACGATTGTGAATGTGCCTCCGCAAGGCGGAAGGAAGCATCCAGATCAGAAAATGATAGCCGTGAATACGGAGAACATTTTATTCATCTGTGGTGGTGCTTTTGATGGGATATCCAGACATATTGGAAAGCGGCTCAACACCCAACCGATGGGGTTCAGTAAAGCTGCAGCTGATGCAGTGGCAGACCGTGAAAACTTATTGCAATACGTGACAGCTCAGGATTTGAAAGCATTTGGTTTAATCCCTGAATTGATCGGTAGACTTCCCGTATTGACACATCTTGATCCATTACACAAGGACGCTCTAAAAAGAATATTGACCGAGCCGAAAAATGCACTCGTCAAGCAATATTCAAAGTTGTTGAATTATGAAGGGGTCAATTTGACTTTCGAAGAAAGTGGAATTGATTTCATTGTGGAGAAAGCAATGGAGTTCAATCTCGGTGCAAGAGGATTGAGGTCAATTTGTGAAGCGATCATTACCGATGCGATGTACGAGATTCCATCTGATGATTCCATCAAAGAACTGGTTATTGACGAAAAATATGCACAGCAAAAATTTGATAAATCGAAATTTAAACGACTTCAGGTAGCCTGATCAAAAAATAAAAAGTAAAAGCCCGACTGTTCAGCAGCCGGGCTTTTTTGTTTTTATCACTCTTGCAATCAGTCAGGTTTCAGGGCTACGCCCTATGCTTTCAGAATAATACTAAAAAAGAAAATGCATACGTTCCGATGGAACGCCTCTCTTTTTGTATAAACATGTCTAACAACCATTTGTCCCGATGGGACACCCTCCTTGATCAGCACTGGAGCAACTAATATCGATCGTGCCTGCGGTAGACAGGCCTACGGCATTCACAAGCTGAATATAGTCGCTGATCAACCGCAATTCAAACTATGTTGACACACTTAAATATGCCGCATGAAATATCTTATTTTATTCTTGTTTTAACCTTAGAATACAGGCAGGGATCACTCTGCCTGGACGGCCAGGAAGGTGCATCCGATTTCAGACCTGCTTGACGATTTCAGACCTGCCTGACGATTTCAGATATTTCACTTTATACTTCATACTTGCCACTTGGTTCTTGGATCTTAATTAAGTGACTTGTATATCAGTGCTGCTGCTGTAGCTGATGCGCTACCTTCTCCAATCCGCTCTTTGACCGAGTCATATCCTTGTAGCATCAGCCCCTTGTATACCTGGTCAGTTAGGATTTTTCGCAGTTCTTCCCGTAATTTTGGAATACTAAAGTCATTCTGAATCAGCTCCTTCACCACTTCCTTCTCCGCTATAAGATTGACCAAGGAGATGTAAGGTACCCGGATCAGGTGTTTGGCCAAGGCATAAGAAACAGCGCTCGTGCGGTAGACGACAATCTGGGGAACCCGAAATAATGCAGTCTCCAACGTAGCTGTTCCCGAAGTGACCACAGCTGCCACCGCATGGGTGAGCAGATCATAAGTCTGATCAAAAATCACACGGATACCTGCATTAATCCCCCGCTGGTAAATCCCTTTACCGAGATCCCCCACCCCGGCAATCACAAACTGCGCATTGGGAAATTCCTTCACCAATGCAATCATCCGATCAAGCATCGCATTTATTTCTTGTGCCCGGCTTCCCGGGAGTAATGCTATAATAGGTTGGTAATTCAGCTCATTCTTTTGAAAGAAAAACTCGTGGGGAGTAAACTTTGCCATCTCATCAAGTAGCGGGTTTCCTACATAATGAATGTCTAAACCATACTTTTTAAAAAATGGGGGTTCAAAAGGTAAAATTGAATAAATCTGATCTGTAAAAGCCTTCAGTTTCAAAGCCCTTTTTTGGTTCCAGGCCCAGACTTTTGGTGGAATATAATAGTGAACGGGAATCCCGTTTTCTTTGGCAAAGGCAGCGATTTTCATATTAAATCCTCCATAATCCACTAAAATGAGTACATCTGGAGAATATTCCAATAGGTCTTTCTTCACCAATTTCAGGTACTTCAATACTTTTCGGAAACCTAATGCAACTTCCAGAAATCCCATCAGGGCAACATCTGCATAATCAACTGATAGATCCACTCCGGCAGCTTTGGAGTAGCTACCTCCCATTCCCCGAAACTGGAGCGTTGGGTCAAGTTGGGAGAGTGCCGAAACAAGATTGGAGGCGTGAAGATCACCCGAGCGTTCGCCGGAGATAATAAAAAGTTTTTTGTTTCTGGCCAAATCTATAGTTGTAAGTGGTGAATTATTAGTGGTAATCTTTACCTACTCTCCTAAGTACTCCACAAAATTCCGCGGAGTTTCATACAGCGTCAATTTGTGTAAGCCGCCATGTGAGGTAATTTCTTTGACGGCAGGTTCAAGAATTTTCCAGAATTCCATCACCAGATTTTCGCAGCTTGCCAGTTTGCCTTGCATGAATGGTACATCCACATTGAGATTTTTGTGGTCCACTTGATCAATGACCAACGTGCGGATGACCGTACTCAATTTTTTAAGATCCACTACAAACCCTGTGTCGGGATCAGGCAGGCCTTTGACCATTACGATCAGCTCAAAGTTATGTCCATGCCAGTTGACATTGGCACAAGGCCCAAATACTTCTACATTTCGCTCATCAGACCATTTGGGGTTCCAGAGTTTATGGGCAGCATTAAAGTGTTCTTTTCTACAAACGTAAATCATCTTAATCAGGAATTGGAGTGCAAAGTTAACCAGAAGATGCGTAAAATGGAATTCGAGACGAGCCTATATATAATCGCAAAAAAGCCACCCCTAATCGGGTGGCTTTCATTTCAAATAGCAAACAGGATAGTTTAATCCTGCTTCTTAACTAAAAGCTGCGTCATAGTACGGGCTCCTACACTATATTTTACGTAAATTGTCTTCGTCTCAGGATCCCAATAGTTCCCAGGATCATTAGTTGCATCTCCTAAACCAGAAACTGATATAACCTTTGCATAATTGTTCACAGGATCAACTTCGATAATTGTTTGGTTAGAATAAACACCTACTAAATCAGAAGTAGTAGTGAATTCACCAGTAGTCGACATAGTCACCGTATTAGTTCCCTCCCCAAGTGAACCTGTATAGGTATTGGTCCAAGTACCAGCCCACTGATTATTTGGTATTACAGCGTAAAGCATATGGCTAAAGTTGCCACTGATTGTTCCACTTGACACAGAAGCTATCTTTAAAGGTAGCGCTAGATTTTTAGCAAACCCAAACTGATCAGGATTTACAGTAACCATGAAACTTGTTCTTTTTTCACCTTTTGGGATAGTAACAGTTACCGAATTTCCACCTCCCGGAAGTTCAAATTTACTGTCTTCAAGTACATAATATTCTTCTCCGTCGGCAAGCCCGTGGTCTTCATTGTAGGCAGCTATATCTGCAGGGGAAATTTCCACGGTAACGTCTATATCTTCAGGCGCATTAAACGCACCCGAGAATTGAACAATTACCTCTATTTCATCTTCTGAAACGGCTGGAAATGTCAACTTATTCATTGGGTAGATGCTCCCTACCCCCTCAAGAGGAGCCTGCTCCACAAATTCGATAACACCATTAGTCTTATCTGGGTCAAAAAGCGGGTCCTCATCCAAGCAGGATGTCAATGTCAATGCAGCGACACTAAACAATCCAATTTTACTAAATATATTTTTCATCTTGATTTCTATTTATTGAGATTATTGTGGTTGCCAGAAAATCAAACTTGTAAACTGATTAATTCCTGTCGGCACATTTCCACCATTCAATTGAAACTCTGTATTGGAATACAGATATCTTACAGGCAATTCATCAGTTCTTGTAGAATTGGAAAGCAATGAAGCAAATGTTCTCTCAGGATTACTAGAACCTTCTACTATAGTAGGGTACCCTGTTCTTCTAAACTCTGACCAGGTTTCCTGTGCATTGATGAAGTTATAAGCAATGTACTTTTGGGTAATGATTGCCTCTAATTTCTGAGCCGGCGAAGCTGCCAGTTCATAATTCACCAAATAATTGCCTGGATTATCTTCCTGATAAAGTTCAAAATCAGTTTCTGGATCCCAATCACTAGAAGTAGCTCCGCTAATATCTTCGTATAGGTATTGGTATGAAGCTAAAACGCCCGCATTAAAAGCAGCTTGATCATCACCAGAAAGATATCCCTTCATATACGCTTCTGCCAAGAGAAAATGAGCTTCTGCTTCCAACATTAAAGGCACACCGGCTGTTCTTCCTTTCAATAAACCGATTGTATTACTAGCATTAGCACCAGTTCCAGTACCCACGTACCAAGCAGTTTGGCTTGATAATGCTGCAGGATTATTATTAAGCTCTCCTAATTGGCCAACTGGGGTGTCGGCAGGAAATGCTCTATAAGTAGCTGCACCACGGCCTTGATCAAGAATTTTATCTCCGTTATAGAAAGAGAAAGTATAGATGGAAGGAATTCTTGACCGTCCCTGTCCTGCAAGTGATCCAGCAGCATCAGAATGGAAGGCATTCCAATATGGATTTTGCTTGTTATCTGTAGCAATGTACCCCGGATTCACCATTGCATCATCTGAAATAAATCCAAGATCTGTATCAAAGGAGGCAAATTCAGTAGCTGCAAAAGAACTTGTTTCCTCTGCATCTGCCATTCGGATCAATAATCTCAGTTTAAGTGTGTTAGCGAACCTCATCCACTCCTCCATGTCACCACCAAACATGACATCTCCAGAGCCAATAGCATTCGCATTTTCGGTATTATGGATAATATCTATTGCAGCGTTCAGCTTAGCTACCAAATCTTGATAGATCGCAGTTTGGGAATCGTATTTCGGAGTAACATTATCAGTTCCTTGAAGTGCTTCTGTATAAGGAACATCACCGTATACATCCACAAGCATATGATAATCATAAGCTATCATGATCTTTGCGATAGCGTTGGAGTAAGCTAACAAAGGATCATCTGCAGATTCTGTTTCTATATAATGATAATTTACTAAATCATCATAAGCATCTGTCCAAAGTGTAGCGTAGGAAGAAGTTGTATAATTATAAGTAACTACAGAACCAAATCCACCATATCCACCAGCATTAACGGTATTGCCGTTAATCCACATGGCATTAGAATTAAAACTGTATAGCAGGTTAGCAGTATTAACCAATGCATTGGGCAGGACCAATTCTGGTGTGGCCTCGGTAGCTTGGTTAGGGTTCTCATTATCTCCCAAGAATGACTCACACGCAGTAAGCGAGACGAAGGAGATGAGCGTTATTATTCTTAATATATTTTTCATTTCAAGTCAATTAAAACGTTACTGAAATTGAAGCTCCGTAGAATCTTGTTGGAGGAGTGTTCGCAAGTGTTACGATACCCACCGCATTTCCATCATTGAAGTTAAAATCAGGATCAGTATAGATGTTTGATTTCGGAGTGAAGATCAACAAGTTTCTTCCCTGCGCAGTAATCGTAGCGCCCTGGATGAAATCAAATTTATCCATGAAGCTAGCTGGAAGATCATAGGAGATTGCTACTTCACGCAGCTTCCAGTAGTCACCAGAAATTAGATAGTTTTCAGCCACATTTCTTCTAAAGGATCCATCTGTCCAGAAGCCAGCGCCCCCATCAGTTACGGTTACATTTGTATTTTCGATATAAGTTCCTGGATTCTCAGGGTCTTCATAAGAAGAGTTAGGAATGACAAAACGCTCTCTGTTGAAATAGGCAGTAGTGATACCAGAACCTGAGAAGTCAAATGCATCTCCTCCATCGTAATAAATTTTATATCCCCCTCTGTATTCTCCAAGGGCATACAATCTGAAGCCTTTGTACAATACTTCCAAATTAATACCCAACCTATGCTTAGGAACAGTATTGCCTAGAATTGCCTGTCCTTCCTGTACACTTGGATAACCAGAATAAGGATCTACAATAATTCTACCCTGATCGTCTCTGTTATAAACAGTGCCTTGAAGCAATGGGAATGGCTGACCTACCACTGCATACACTTGTGCATCACCACCTGTAGAAAGTCCCAATTGAGGAAGATCATCGGAGATCGAAACTACCCAGTTGTCGTTGAACGTATAGTTAGCGCCTACATTGATCTGCATATTATTTCTTGAGAATAAAGTAGCATTCAAATTTGTTTCCACCCCTTGGTTAGCTACCTCGCCTGTATTCTGTAAATAGGATGTAAAACCAGTGGATGGGGCTACCCCTGTTGGTACAGTTTGGTCCACAGTTCTGGAATTGTAGAATGTGAATGCTCCGCTTATTCTACTTTCCCATAGAGAAAAATCAACCCCGAACTCATAGGCAGTAGTAATCTCTGGATTTAGCCCAGTTGAAACTAGTCTATTATCGAGTGTGTATCCTGAAAGTCCTCCATAAGGGAAGCCTCTTGAAGGACTGAACGTTGATTGCAATTTATATGCGCCATAATCATCTCTATTTCCTAAGTTCACTTGTCCCACTTGAGAAATACCACCTCTGATTTTTAACAAATCAAACGTGCTGGATTCTCGAATGGCATCAATGGCTTCAGAAGCAACGAAGGAAACATTTGCCGCTGGATAAAAGAATGAACGGTTATCTTTGGCAAGAATGGAAACCCAGTCATTTCGCCCGGTAAGTTCCAGGAATAAGAAGTCCTTGTAAGCAGTTTTCAACTGAGCAAACACCCCTACTTGGGAAGACTGATAGTTATTCTCTTCAACAGTTGCTTCACCTACTCTATTTGAAATGTTATAAAGCCCAGGGATTACCAAGCCATTAGCTTCAGTCTCCATATATTTGTATCTGTTCTGTCTTAAGCTATTACCTAGTAATAAGTCAAAGAATAGGTCACTACCAACTGCTTTCTTGAAGCTGATCAAGAGATCAGAATTGATCTGGTTATTGAATCCTGAATAATCTGTCACACCACCTGCAATGTCAGTCTTAGCTGCTGAAATTTCTTTAGTGTAATCAGTAAATGTAAATTTCCCTGTATAATTTTTTCCTGCTAGATAATTATTTGATACACCTACACGGTAGACCACATCCATCCACTGGGCTGGCTTGTATTTAAGCTCAATATTACCTACGATGTAATCGTTCCCTGATTCCTCCCGGTTATTGTCAATCGCGAAGTAAGGATTATCATAATATTCATTATAGTAGCCGTTTGGATTGGCAAACGGATCATTTCTCCAATCTTTATATCTTGTTAATGGGATATGGCCTGGAGTCTGAAGGATGTTATCAAACATACCATCAGTCTCAGTGGTGATATCAGATCTGCTCTGCACATAATTACTTGACAAATTTAAAGAAAGTTTCTCTCCAAATTTCCGAGTACTGTTGAAACGAATAGAAGCTCTGTTATACTGGTCTCCGGGAGTTGTCCCGTCGTTTGTTAACCATTGGGCAGAGAAGAAATTAGAAGAATTCTCCCCACCACCTGTAATAGCAACGTCTGTTTGATTGGTAACACCAGTTTTCCAAAAATCTTCTTTTGCTCCAGTGTAAGAATATGGTACGGTTTGAATAGAACCATCTTCCAATGGCTTACCGATCTCAACCATGGAGCCATCAAAGCGAGGGCCATATTGTTGATTTTCGTAAGGCACATACTGATGAGGGTATCCACTTGCATAGCCAGAACCAAATTCTTTTTGGATCTCAGGATAAAAACTCACTTGCTCCATGTTCACTGTATGCCCTACTGATACTCGGGTCTGGCCTGCTTTGCCTCTTTTCGTCACAATGATCAATGCACCATTTGAAGCTGCGGAACCATATAGCGCTGCTGCATTGGACCCGTTCAACACCGTCATTTCCTGTATATCCTGAGGGTTCAGGTTACCCAAGATCTCATTTGGAACAATCACATTATCCACTACGATCAATGCCTCATTATTCCCGGTCATGGAACGACTTCCTCTCAAGGTTACCCGGACATTAGGATTTACTCCAGAACCAGTGGTATTGATCTGCATACCGGCAACTTTTCCTGTAAGCCCAGCGGCCACATTCAATGCCCGTCCTTGAGATACATCACGCGTCTCTATACTCGTAGCATTATAGCCCATTTCTACTCTTCTGGATTCAATACCTGCCGCACCGGTGATCACGACTTCGTTCAAACTTTGAACATCTGGCTGCAGTATCACATCGATCACGGATTGCTGTCCAATCTTGATCTCCTGTGTAGCGGTGCCGATAAAACTAAAGACCAATGTCTCTCCATTTGCAGGAATGGTCAGTTCATACTTGCCATCAATATCAGTGGCAGTTCCTACCGTAGTCCCTTTAACCAAAACAGTTGCGCCAGGTACTGGCAAACCATCTTCAGCCGAAGTAACTATCCCAGATACTTGTCGCCCTTGAGCAAATGCCATAGCACCTACCAAAAATAGCGAAAGACCTAGAAGTAAAATTTTCTTCATAATAAGTAATTTGGTTTTATATTTAAAAGCAATATTATCTTATCACGTAGAAATACGCAATTCTAAGTCCCTAAATTTTATAAGTGGCACACTCAAAACGCAAAGCATAAATTTTGTCAATAAATTAAAACTCAAAATAAAAATTTGATTTTTAAAAAAAAACACACTTCTGATTTATAATAAGCCATGTTATGAGTATGTTAACAAAAGTTAATTTTTTTTTCAGAAATGGATTTTTTCTTGAAAAGGGAGTGCAAAAGTCCTAAAATCTGTAAAATTTCACTTATTTAAAGATACGCAAAACAAAAAATGGTAATTTTACAAAAGCCAGAATTAAGAATATCTATTTCATATAATGACAACATTAATACGGATTTAGAAAAACATATATATAATACTATATGCTTTATTATATACCTTGTACAAATTAAAAATCTTCAAAATATTATTATGTATTTTAAAGAAACAGCTCCTGATGATTATGTACTGAGCAAAAGACCTGGATTTTAGGATCCTCTTATTTTTATAATCTGGAAGATAACTTTGAACCTATAAAAAAGTCAATTACAATAACTTAATTGTTATTCTCCGGTTTAACGCCTGATTTTCTGGAGAATTATTTAGCACCATTGGCTCACTATCCCCTTTGCCTTCTATAAGCACCCTTCCTTGATGAAGGCCATGTTTCATTAAGTATTCTTGCACACTCTTTGCACGCTGCAGACTTAAATTTTTGTTATACGCTGCACTCCCAACATTATCTGTATGACCTGTAACTAAAATATTCACATTGGGATTCTCATTAAGAAACTTCACTAAGCGCTTTAAGGACGATATCGATTCACTTTTAAGTGAATATTCATCAAATTCAAAAAACACATTCTCAAAAATAAACTCTTCACCGGATGCCACAGGAGTGAGTTCTACTTTTAGATCCTTCACATTTCTGATATTATCCCGCTCCACATTATAGATCTTCGGAAGAAAACCTTTCTTCTCCACATATAACCCTGAAATGGCTTTGTCAGGATAAAGCATGGTAAATGTCCCTGTCTTACCGTCTGCCTTAAACTGATATAATGTGCTGTCATTGGTAAGAGAAACTAAAGACAAGATTGCATCTATTGGTTCGCCCGTCTTTGAATTATAGACTTCTCCTTCTGTTACTGTGAGATTTTCACCCAAATAAATCTCTTGGGGGAATTCAAATCGATATAATAATGATCGATCATTGTCACTATCGGTAGAGGTGAGTTCAGAATAATAAGCATAATCTTTTTGAGCAGTAATAAAAAGTGCTACCTGATCAAACTGATCATTAATAGGCAAGCCAAGATTCTCCGGTTCAGTAAACTCCCCATTTTCCACTCGGGAGAGAAAAATATCCATACCCCCAAATCCAGTGTGGCCACTTGAGGAAAAGAAAAGAATTTCGTTATTGAAAAAAATGAATGGTGAAATTTCATCTTTTGGCGTGTTGACTACTTCGCCCAGATTTTTAGCCTCAGCCCAGGTGCCATCATTCTGCATGAACGAATACCAAATATCATTTCCACCAAAGCCGCCGTTACGATTGGATGAAAAAAACAAAATACGACCATCTGCCGAAAGAGAAGGTTGGGAGTCCCATGAGCGGGAATTCACATTTTTACCCATATTTTTTGGCCTTTGCCACCGCCCATTGAGCTTGTATGCGATATAAAGATCACAACTCCCTTGGGAGTCTGGCGCATCACATGAGGTATAAATTAGGATATTACCATCCGCCGTTACCGTACAGGTACCTTCATTATAAGGGGAATTGATAGTTTCAGCAATGCTCTGGGGCTTCGACCAAGCTCCGTCTGGAGAGACAAAGGCCATAAAAATATCTTCCTTATCATTATTGCCAATACCATCACGCTTGGTGAAGAGAATCTGCTCACCATCTGCAGTCAGGACAGGGAAATATTGTAATTGAAAAGTATTTAATGGCTCAGGAAGTTTTTCTTTTTCAATAGTGTTAACCTTTTCTAATTGGGAATCTAAAAAATCCATCTGCTTGACCATTTTCTTGTACGAATCAGTCTGCTTAAATTCATCAGACAGTACCAGCTCGATGGCATCAAACTCATGATTCGCTTCCTTATATTTACCTTGCCCCAGATATATGTGTGACAGTACCCAACCAATATCCGCACGATGTTTGGGTGTGGTACTTTTCCCACCCAATTTGGACTTACCCGCTAAAGCAGTTTCTTCAGCTTTCACAAAATCACCTTTAGTAATCTGCAATTGGGCCAACTTCACATAAGCCTCTATGAATGAAGATTCGCGTTTAATAGCATCCTCGTATTTTGAAATGGCCGCATCATATTGTCTGGTTAAAGTCAACTCTTCCGCTTCCTGATACAGTCTTATGGCCTTGCCATCAATAATGGAATAGGTTTGAGAAAATGCAGCACTAAAGCTGATTAAAAGTATAACTACTGTTAATAGATTGCGCATGGACTTAAGGAATGTCCATAAATTTATGAGTTTGAAGCGAAATTTTCCATTTTGGGTGATTTTTCGCAAAATCAATTATAACAGGAGTAAACTTCTCAGCCTTGCTCCATTCCGGTTGCAACCGTAATTCGCATTGAGAATCCACTTGCGCCGCATGTTCTTCAGCAAAAGCAAAATCGCTCTGATGAAAAACTACCACTTTCAGTTCATCCGCTACCCCATAAATGGATGGATGAGGCTTCTTGAATTTTTTCGGTGAAAAACATACCCAATCAAAATCCCCCGAAAACGGATGAGCCCCAGATGTCTCAATATTTGTGGTGAACCCGTTTGCTTTCAAAAGCTTGGTGAGCGGGCCCAAATCATACAGCAACGGTTCCCCTCCCGTAATTACCACCAGCCTCCCCGGGTAGGCTAAAGCTCCCTCCACTAGCCTCTCTATGCTAAATAACGGCCACTTCCCTCCTTCCCATGACTCTTTTACGTCACACCAAACGCACCCTACATCACAGCCTCCGAGCCGAATAAAATATGCAGGATGTCCAGTAAATCTTCCCTCTCCCTGTATCGTGTAAAATGCTTCCATTAGCGGAAGCTCCAGTCCTTTCACAACAAGCGCCGTCGTGTTCATATTCATCTGAATTTTTGGTGAAGCGGGCAATTGAACCGCTGGGTGAATTAGGACGCAAAGGTAAGAATTTGATTGGAAATATTTAAAAATTGGAAAATTGTAAGATTTAGAGCACCAGCCTTATTTTCTTATAATATATATCCGCAATTATTCAGTAGGCACAATAGCGGCTGTTTAATGTAAATATTAGCGGCTGTGGTATATTGACTATTTGCCATGGTCCCTTATCCGCTTCAAGTGATGGAACAAATTAACTTACTGGGTACAAAGCAGCTAATCATATTTTTCAATCTTCCAATCTTTTGAGCATCACAATCCTGTAATCGTCTACGTTTCCTTTTTGGATAACTTCTATAATCTTGAAGTGGCGCTGCAATCCAAAATTGATCATCGGTGGAAGCCGGTTTCTGGTTTTAAAAAAAATCCGTTCAAATCCATTTGCTCTTGCCCAATCTTCTTGATATTCCGCCAAAGCAGTGGCCACACCTCCTCTTCTATGCCCGGGGACAATCCCTCCCATCCAGGAATAGAAAGTCGTTGGATTTTCACTTACATATCCAACTTTGAATCCCACCAATTCACCACCTTGCTCTGCTACTAAAGGTAAATGGATTTTACCCTCCAATCTACTGCGGTACAATTCTAAATCACCTTTACCGAGAAATTCAGGGATTTGTCGGTGGACCTCATACAATTCATTCAGCGTGGCTATTCGGACTGAGCCTGTAAATAAAATTTTGTATTTCATCTTTTGAAAATAGTTAAGAAAAGTCAACCCTCTGATTCCTTATCAGCACCGAAACTTAGGAAAACAAGGACTTCTTTTCATCTACAGTCGTTTATTAATAACCCTGTTATTCTGATGAATTAGAAATTTGGATTCCAAAGCCCGTCAATTTTTCTATTTTTGCAGGCATTCAGCTAAAAAATAACGAATAATTCAATCATGGCGGAGTATAATTTCAGAGAAACCGAGAAGAAGTGGCAAGCATACTGGGAAAAGAACCAAACTTTTCTCGCAAATGTAAATCCTGATAAGCCTAAATTCTACTCGCTGGACATGTTTCCATACCCTTCGGGAGCAGGGCTACATGTCGGACACCCGTTGGGATACATCGCATCAGATATAGTAAGCAGATTCAAATCACTAAAAGGCTATAATGTACTGCATCCGATGGGATACGATAGCTTTGGATTGCCTGCCGAGCAGTATGCCATCCAAACGGGACAACATCCTGCTATTACCACTGAACAAAATATTACCCGCTACACAGAGCAGCTAAAGAATATAGGTTTTGCCTTTGACTGGTCCAAGGAAGTTCGGACTTCCAATCCTGACTATTATAAGTGGACGCAGTGGATCTTCATGCAATTGTTCAACAGCTATTATGATCAAGAAGCGGATAAAGCCCTTTCGATCGATTCGTTAATTGAGCGATTTGAGAATGAAGGTAATTCAACCGTGAAAGCTGTATCTGACGATGAGACACCACTATTCACTGCTGACCAGTGGCGTGCTTACTCAGAAAGAGAAAAACAGGAAATGCTCTTGAAATACCGCTTGACTTTTTTGGCTGAAACTACTGTAAACTGGTGTGCAGCATTGGGCACAGTACTTTCCAATGACGAAGTGAAAGATGGTTTCTCCGAGCGTGGGGGACATCCCGTGGAGCGTAAGAAAATGATGCAGTGGTCGATGCGGATCACCGCTTACGCTGATCGGCTTTTGAAGGGATTGGAACAGATAGATTGGTCAGAGCCTATCAAAGAAATGCAACGCAACTGGATAGGAAAGTCTATTGGAGCAGATGTGGTTTTTCAGGTGAAAGATTCAGAAAAAACCATCAAAGTATTCACCACCCGGGTAGATACTATATATGGTGTGACTTATTTGGCTTTGGCTCCAGAAAGTGACCTTGCAGCAGCTTTGATCACCGAAGATCAACGGGAAACGGCCGAAGCATACATTGAAGTCGCGAAAAACCGCTCAGAGCGTGAGCGGATGAGTGATGTGAAGACAATTTCCGGTGCGTTCACAGGTTCTTATGCTATCAATCCATTTAATGGTGAAGAAATCCAGATTTGGGTAGCTGATTATGTACTAGCTGGATACGGGACAGGTGCCGTGATGGCTGTTCCTGCACATGATGAACGGGATTATAACTTTGCGAAGCACTTTGGTCTAGAAATCAGACAAGTAATCGAAGGTTCCATGGAGGAAGGTTCTTTTGCGGGAAAAGGCGGACTGATCATCAATTCAGGCTTCATTTCAAATCTTTACATGAAAGATGCCATGAACAAAGCCATTGAATTCTTGGAAGAAAAAGGCATAGGCAAAGGAAAAATCCAGTATAGAATGCGGGACGCGATCTTCACCCGCCAGCGCTATTGGGGCGAGCCGCTGCCTGTTTACTTCAAGGAGGGATTACCTTATTTAGTGGAAGAAAAAGACTTGCCACTAGTCTTGCCAGAAGTAGATAAATATTTACCCACTGAAGACGGGGAACCTCCACTTGCCCGGGCGACAGATTGGACTTATAAAACCCCTGAAGGAGAATTTCCTTTAGAAAAAAGCACTATGCCTGGCTGGGCTGGATCAAGCTGGTATTTCTTCAGATATACTGATCCAACAAATGACCATTCTTTTGCAGACAAGGCAAAAACCGATTATTGGGGTGCTGTAGACCTATATATTGGTGGGTCGGAGCATGCGACAGGGCACTTGTTATATGCCAGATTCTGGACCAAATTCCTGTATGATCTTGGTGTAGTGAGCGTCGATGAACCGTTCCAGAAGATGATCAACCAGGGAATGATTCAGGGACGGTCAAATTTTGTCTACAGAATTTTCCCAAAAATAATAGCTTCTCATGACTCTAAAGATGAAGTAGTTACATTCCCTCAAGTCTTTGTCACTAAAAGCACCATGGATAAATTAGCCCATAATGCACTTTCACACGCAGAAACTAAGGAAATTTTAGAATTAGTTAATTCAAAATTTGAAGAATTAAATCCTGATATGGAATATATCCCCATGACTGCACCAATCGGATTTTCTACATTACCTGTAGATGTAAACATTGTTTACAACGACCAACTTAACTTGGACAAGTTCAAAGCTTGGAGACCCGACTTGGCAAACGCTGAATTTATACTGGAAGATGGCAAGTACATCTGCGGCTCGGAAGTGGAGAAGATGTCCAAGTCAAAATATAATGTGGTGAATCCGGATGATATCATCGAGAAATACGGTGCGGATACCTTACGCCTTTATGAGATGTTCCTTGGACCATTGGAACAGTTCAAACCATGGAATACAAACGGTATAGACGGTGTTTTCAAATTTCTTCGTAAGCTTTGGAATTTATATCATCCCAATTCCGGTGAATTTAGTGTATCGGATGCAGAACCGACTAAAGAGGAGTATAAATCGCTTCACAAAGCCATCAAGAAGATGGAAGAAGATATGGCAAATTTCTCTTTCAACACGTCAGTATCCAGTTTTATGATCTGCGTGAATGAATTAACTGCATTGAAATGTAACAAAAGGGGAATATTAGAACCATTGGCAATCTTGGTTTCACCTTACGCGCCACATATTGCTGAGGAGCTTTGGAATTTGCTAGGAAACGAGACGTCCATTACGGAGGCAACTTTTCCGGCATTTGATGAAAAATACCTAAAAGAAAGCGAATTTGAATATCCTGTAATGATCAACGGTAAAATGCGGGCCAAGCTAAAGTTGGATCTTTCACTATCCAAAGATCAAATCCAAGAGGCTGCTTTAGCTGACGAAACGGTACAAAAATGGTTGGAAGGCAAAGCTCCGAAGAAGATCATTATTGTACCAGGGAAGATTGTGAACTTGGTGGTGTAGGGAATTTCCTCTTCTCTCAAGAAGCTCAATCTGGCACAGGTTGAGCTTTTTTCGTATTATGTAAAGGTGATAATTATGATTTCAGTATATTGATACTATGGATGAACAATTAGAAAACCCCCAAGGAATAATTGATTATTGGAGGAATTCATCTGAAAAAGATTTCCTCACCATGAAAAACCTCCTGAGGTCGAAAGATTATAGCTGGAGTTTATTTTTAGGACACTTAGTATTAGAAAAATTACTGAAAGCACATTATGTCAAGGCTAATCAGAAACATCCCATTTTCATCCATGACTTGCTCAGATTAGCTACCAAGGCTAAGCTTACGTTAACAGAAGAACAAAAAGATTGGCTAGATGAAATCACAACTTTCAACATAAATATCCGCTATGATAATTATAAACAGGATTTTCATCAACTTTGTACAAAAGAATTTACTCATTTATGGGTCGAACAGATCAAAATACTGAGACAATGGCTGATCAACGAACTATAAACCTACTAAAAAAATACATTGAAATAATCCCTAAGGATTATGGGTTAAGAAACGCCTACTTATTTGGTTCATATGCTAAAGGCTCCCAAAAAGAAGAAAGTGATTTTGATCTAGCTTTAGTATTTGACCATATCGATGACTTCTTCACCATTCAAAAGCAATTAAGAAAATTAAGAAGGACAATTGATTTACGGATAGAACCGCATCCAATTAAAACAGAAGATTTTAATAACGAGAACTCTTTTGTTAGTGAGATAAAAAAACACGGAATTTCACTCGTATAAGCTTTCCCGAATTTTATTTCCTTAAAAAAGCTAAATGATCATTTACACTTTTCCTGTCCGCACTGCTTTCATTGATCGGGATCTGGAAATGATTGCTCCAGAAATGAAAATCAAAGCAGTGGAATTCACCCAAAGTCCTAAGAAACTTCCCTTCTTCTTTTTTATTCAGTTCTTTCAGCTCCTTTGGTATCTTCCAGTTACCAGCCAATATTTATGCTTCTTTGGAGGATATCATGCTGTGCTACCAGCCTGGTTTGGAAAGATGTTTAAAAAAAAATGCATTATACAAGCAGGTGGAACTGACTGCATCAATATGCCTGAAATAGGCTATGGAAACTTCAGAAAGAAATGGCTTCGCAAAGCAACCAGCTATAGTTTCAAAAATTGCAGCCTGATTCTTCCTGTGGCTGAGGCCCTTGTGAAGCAAGACTACCACTATGATCCAAGGATCTCTCCAAAGCAGGGTCTACTGAATTTGATTCCTGATTTGGATACTCCCATTCAGGTTGTTCCAAATGGATTTGATACAGATTTTTGGGAAAATCTGCATCAGACCAGAAAAGCAAAATCACTTATTTCAGTAGCAACGGGGACAAGCAAGAATTCCAGGGCAATTGTAAAAGGGTATGATTTAATTGAGCAATTAGCGTCGCTACATCCTGACCTGAACATTACCTTAGTAGGTGACTCTCATTACTTTTCTCCTTATTCCAACATTAAAGTTCTGGGAAAGCAAAACAGCGAAGAATTACTGAAACTTTATAATTCCCACCAAATTTATCTCCAATTGTCTACTTCAGAAGGGTTTCCAAATGCGCTTGGTGAAGCAATGGCATGCGGATGTGTACCTGTTGGTTCGGCTGTTGGAGCCATACCAGAAATCATCCCGTTCGAAAACCTCATTCTAAAGACAAAAAACTTTCATCAGCTTGAATCAATCATCCTTAATCTCTTGAAAGGCGATCTGACAACTTTGCAAGAATCCAGTAGGAAAAGAATAGTTGAACACTTTTCGTTGACAAAAAGAAAGACCCTTTTACTGGCTCAATTAAATGGCTAAGGCTCTTGAAGAATTTGAGAAAATTTATTTGAAACTAATTTTTCATGAGTAGATTTACTGCCTAATGCTGAAAAGCCTGATTCACATATGGATTGCTTCCCTGCTGCTTATGAACGGCATGGTCTACTCTTTGATCAAGGTGAACTTTACGATTAATCAGCAATACATCATAGAAAACTTTTGTATCAATACCGATAAGCCCGAGCTTCAATGTGATGGGAAGTGCTTTCTTGCAGAAAAAATAAAAGCGGCCAAAGAGCAACGTGAATCTACCCCTGCAATGACATTTGGACAAGATTTTGGTGTATATATTCCAAACTCAAATTTGGCTTATTCGCTTTTTCAAACAAGACAAGTTCAATTGCATAAACAGTCTTTTTATAATTTTCACCCTGACCAAATGGTCACTTTTGAAATCGATCACCCTCCAAAAGGTTAATTTTTATTCTTTTAATCGATTTCTAATTCCAATACCAATTTTCATGCGATATCAACTGCCTTTGTGGGCAGGTGTGTTTGCTGTGCTTTGCCTTTGCTCATGCAGTGGCAGTGAAAATCCTGTAAATCCAACTGTATTGATCAGTCTGGACGCACCGGACTACTTTCCTGCTTCCAAAGCTTTGCCAGCAGACAATCCGCTCACCGAAGAAGGTGTCCATCTCGGAAGAATGCTTTTCTATGAAAAGCAACTCTCCGCTGATGGCTCCATATCCTGTGGATCCTGTCATCAACAACAGAAGGCATTCACAGACGGATTACAATTCAGTAAGGGTGTCAATGAAGCTATGGGACATAAAAATGCAATGTCTCTAAGTAACCTTCATTGGTCTGGCAAGTTCTTCTGGGATGGACGCTCAGGTTCACTCGAAGAGCAATCCCTGGAGCCGATTCAAGAATCATTTGAAATGAATCTATCGCTGGCCGAAGCTGTAGAAAGGCTCCAGCAAGATGAAAAATATCCAGCTTTATTTGAAGCTGCTTTTGGCACCAATGAAGTCAATGCCGAAAGAATAGGAAAAGCGCTGGCACAATTTGAACGGACGTTGATTTCTGCCAATTCGAAGTTTGATCGATGGATCAAAAATGAAGTGAAATTGACTCCGGAAGAGCAACTCGGACTTGAACTGTTCTTCACTCATCCTGAACCTTCGATACAACTTAGAGGAGGTAACTGCAGCGATTGCCACTTGGGTTTCTTGACCGCAGGAGATTCAGAAGGCTTTATGGGCTTTCACAATAATGGACTCGATATAGATGAAAACCTGGATCCAGGCCTCTTTGAAGTGACCAAAAATCCATTTGATCAAGGAAAATTCAAAGCTCCAAGCCTTAGAAATATTGGGTTGACGGCTCCCTATATGCATGATGGGCGATTTGCTTCTTTAGAAGAAGTTCTGGATCACTACAACGAACACATTCAAAATAGCCAGACCCTGGACGTACTGATTCTGGAAGCCAGCAATGAGCAAATCAATCCTACTGCACCAATTAAACTGCATTTGGCCCAAAAGGAGAAAGAAGCAATCATCGCTTTCCTCCACACCTTAACTGATCAACAATTTATTACTAATGAGAAATTCTCAGATCCATTCAACTAGACTTAACATGAAAAACATAAAATACTTCCTATTCGCATTTCTACTAGGTTTTACCTCTTGCTCAGATGATGAAGTACCAGCTGAAATGAAAGTAAACATAGCTATAGAAAACTTAATGGATGCTAGCCTACTAGAACTTGATGGCCCTTCTTATATGCTTCCTTCCGGTGAAGCTTTTACACCAAAAAAGTTTAAATATTTTATTTCAAATGTAAAACTGACCAATTCTTCTACAGGAGAATCATACACCGAACCAAACAGTTATCATCTTATTAGTACAGGCGGAAAAACTTCTATTGATCTCGGAATGATCCCCTCCTCTGGCTATGACCATATCCTATTTTCAATTGGTGTAGATGAAGTGGCAAATGGAAAAACAGATCAAACCGGTGATCTGGATCCAAATTCAGACATGGCCTGGAACTGGAATACTGGATATAAATTCGTCGTGCTTGAAGGAGAATACACTAACTCGGTCACAAATGAACGGGCTGGGCTGGTACTACATGTTGGCACCAATCAAAATTATCGGGAAATAAGCCAACAACTTTCAGGTGTTCGGGCGGGAGAAACTACGCTTATAACGCTTGTTACCAATGTAGACGAGCTTTTTATTAATCCTAATACTTTGCCTATCAGCCAACTCGCTTCTACAACCATTATGGGCGGAGAGCATGCGAACAAAATTGCGGAGAACTATTCAGAGGGCTTCATCACGGTTAAGTAATCCAAAATCCGGGAAAGTCCGCTTTTCCGGTTATTTCCATGCATCTCAAAAAATTAATCCTAGTAGTAACTATTCTATCCGGATCAGGTATTTCCTGTACTTCAGAAATGGAGCAGATCATCCCTGCAAAGCGGGTGGATTATTACATTCCTGAAGTCTCAGAAACTTTACAAGTACACGGTTTTCCGCAGCCTGAACGTAATCCTATTTCAGAACAAGGTGTCATTTTAGGAAAGAAGCTGTTCTTTGATCCCAATCTTTCATCAAATGGAAAAGTGTCCTGCGCCAGCTGCCACGAACCGGCTTTGGCATTTACTGATCATGCTTCCTTGGGTGCAAAAGGAGTTTCTGGAAATATGCTACATCGGAATGCTCCTGCCTTGTTCAACCTCGCTTGGCAGATAAACGGGTTGTTTTGGGACGGCGGTGCAGTTGATTTAGAATCTTTGAATTTTGGCCCATTGACTCATCCGGATGAAATGGGAGCCAACTTAGATAATATCGTGGATTATTTAGCAAATGACCAAGAATATCCCCTTTTGTTTGAAGCTGCTTTCCCGAACATTCCTATTCAGAGCGCTTACATCTCCCGGGCTATCAGTCAATATGTGCGGACATTAATTTCACAATCCTCTGTCTATGACAGTTGGAAATTAGGAAAGGCTAAGTTCTCCGACCTACAACTTCAAGGCTATCAAGTATATAAAAAAAACTGTGCCTCTTGCCATACAGAAGGATTATTCACAGATGGAGCCTTTCACAATAATGGCTTGGATCAAAACTATCCCGATCCACCTCATCTGGAAGGATTATATCTCGGTAGATATAGGATCACATTTGACGCTAGTGACCTAGGAGCATACCGGACACCTTCTCTCAGAAACCTCTTTTTCACAACACCTTACATGCATGACGGAAGGTTAAAGACGCTGGAAGAAGTACTGGATCACTATGAAAGTGGGATTCAAGCAAACTCTTCTTTAGCAGCCCCGCTTCAAAAAGAAATGCACTTTACGCAGGACGAAAAAAATGCTTTGCTGGCCTTCTTAAAGACCCTCACAGACATTGATTTTATCCAACAACATTCAGTAGATAATTAAGACAAAACAAAAATGAAAAAACCAATAATCATACTATTAATACTAATTGTCACACTTTTGCCCAGCTATAATGCGCAAGCTTGTGACAGCTGCAATTTCTTTGAATATAGTCTGCTGGGAAACAAAAGTTATTTCGGCCTCTATTATAGATTTAGGGGTTTTCAAGAGTATAAAACCTATCCGAAATCAATACCAACTGGGGTTCTTCATCAACCCCGCCAACTATCCACTACTCCTCTGCCCTGGGATAATTCTAAGGAAGTGATGCATGACCCTGAAGGCAACGGGTTGTATGTAAAAAAGTCTAGGAAGGATTACGAGACTTATCAAACGATTGAAGCAAGAGGAAATTATACACTGAATAATAAATGGAATTTCACCTTTCTCCTTCCCTATGAGTTCAATAAAATCTACTATGAAGAGTATCTTGATCTGCCAAATCCTGTTCGGGACACTACCTTATTTGTACAAGGCTGGGGGGATTTAACAGTAGCGGCAGATTATATCTGGCTGGTTTACAACCAGAAATCACGGCATACAATCCGCCCTGGATTTGCTTTGACATTGCCAACAGGACAGCCATTAGTGGAATCGAATAATGAAAATAAAGACTATTTTGATCCCATTATCCAACCTGGAAAAGGAGCCTGGGCAAGTACCTTCAGGCTAAACTATCAATGGTTTCTTACGAATCAGGGAATTAATGCCGGGGCAAGCTACCAAATGAGCAGTGAAGGAGAGCAGGAATATCAATTTGGAAATAGTTTAAACGTGTATGCTATATATTTTAGGCAATTCACTTCCGGGACGAATTGGTTGTTTGCTCCAAACATTGGGTTCTATTATGAGGATTCACAAAAAGACAAATGGAAAGGTGAAGTACAACAGGTTACTTCAGGAGATGTAGGATTTGCGCAAGTTGGTATGGACGTTAATTACACCCAAACAACCCTTAGTTTGGTGTACCAGCATGCAGTTTTTCAACATTTAAACGGAAATCAGATCTTGAACAAAACAAGGTTCAGCGTAGGAATTACAAGAAGCTTTAAGCTTTAAGTCCGAAGTATTACAAACATTAACAATAAATTTAGTTCTTCGCGCAGGGGTTAATAACCTATTGAATAAAAGCTACTTCACTAAAAGACCTCAAATGTATCCTGGACCGGGGATCTGGAGTTCAGATGGCAGAAGCTTAGTAGTTTCAGTGGGATTTAAATTATAAATTTCAGTAGGAGCGCAAATCCTAAAGGCCCAACAAGTGGTCACGTTATATTAAAATTCTAAAAAACAGCCATTTCAAAATATTTGGAATGGCTTTTTAGCTTAAACCAAATTTTCACTTCTTCTCAATAACATGTGGGAACAAAATTCTAACGAAACCATTTTTTTGAGTTTTGACAAAAAATTGATTTAAATCAAACGATTTCTTAACCTACAAGTGGGAGTTCATCATAATTTCCACAAAAAAATAGCCATAAAAAAAGGGGCTTTTTGAAAAAGCCCCAAAGAGTGGGTCTATTGTCAATCATCTAAAACCAAATATACTTTTGTAATCCTTGCTGTGTATTTGTTTTTTTGATCTTTATATTTTGTTAAACATAGTGAAAATGTTTTAAAACCCCTAAAAACAAATAAAAATTTTATCAATAAATTTTGAAAAAATGCGTTGAACCGCATGCAAATAGATAATAGCGGCGAGAATTTCTCCATTCACCCAAGTGGAATTGCAGCAGAAACAGTGGGATTAGGTTTTTTGATGGAAATTAAGTATCCCTCGCATTTACATTTTACAATTTTACTTTGCGCTCAATCCCTGCTATTTCAGCATCAGTAATTGCTTTATTTTTCTTATTGGTTTTCTCCTTATTCAGTTCTGTGGCATAGAAATGAGTGTCTTGAAAGAAATCCACCCGCGCGTCAGATTCTCCTTTGGCAAATGTCCATTTCTCGCTTTTAAATAGCTTCACCTTGTCTTCATGAAGTTCCAGATATTCATCGTAAGGGCCACGTGGAGAAATCAATTTTACGAAGATCGGAGCTGTCTCAATTGCTATGAAAAGAAGCATGATAAAAACATTGGCCATTGCCATTGCAGTACTTTCTTTAGTTAGTGCATCTAGTGCTTCCATTCTAGCCGCTAGGCCATCAAAACCCTCAATACCTGGTTGTTGCTTCTCAAATTCAGCCTGTCGCAACCCAATAAACTCCCGGATTTGAGCTTCAAGCGTATCGATACGTACTTGATTGGCTCGGCGAAGTTCATCTAAAGTCACTTGCGCTGCATCAAGCTGCTGTTCCTTCTTCTTTGCATTCGTTCCTAATCCCACAATACCACTTGTACTTGCCGTTTTTTCTCCAAATCGCTCAGCATCATATTGTGCCTGCAGTTGGTCACGATAAGTTTCAAATGCCGAAATTTCTGCTTTAAGTGTATCAATTTTAGACTCCAATTCCTGTATTTCCGGAAATCCCTTTGCGAGATTCAATTTGGATTCGGTGATAAATTCAGTTCTTTTCACATCGATTTTCCGGTCTATTTCCCGCTCAAACATCTTCAGTTCAAGAGGCTTAGAAATTACCAAAGCAAGTAAAACAGCCAGCACTAATCTAGGAATTGCAAGCTTCCACTCACTCCACGCATTTTCTTTTTTACGCATACTGGACACGATAAATCTGTCCAGATTGAAGATCATCATACCCCACAGTAAGCCGAAGAAAATTGCGGGCCATATAGATTGGAAAACGGTGAACAAGGCATATCCAGCAGCGAGAGCAGCCAATACTCCGGTGAAAAATACGGTAGCGCCAATCCCAACGTACTTATTAGTCTCTGTTGGAGAGCGTTTCAACAAAGAGAAGTTAGCTCCGCTGCAAAACCAGAAAAATCGAGTTATTCTTTCCATATCAAGGTTGGTTGACTATTCTATTCAACGCTAAAACTTCTCCAAAAGGATGTCAATGAAAATAAGGGGAAATAAATTGTGATGAATAATTAAAAAAACCTTCAAACTAGTAAATCTAGGGTTGTTTATTGGGATGAAAAAGCTTGTAGATACAGCTAGAACAAAATGTAAAAATGTACGGACTGTACGAAAATGCTCGCTTGATGCACGATTATGTTCATCTCATTACGGAAAAACCCATTTTTTATAAGCAATCTGGATATTCGTCCGTAGCTTGATTATATTTAGCCCATGAAGAAAATAATTTCAGCTTTCGTACTACTCTTTTTAGTGCAGTTCACTTACGCACAAGAGTTACCATTTCAAGATGAGGTAATCACCCGAGCAAAAGAAATAGATGCAGCTGGTTGGGAAAAAGGCGCGGTGGTCTTCACTGGCAGCTCCAGTGTGAGGATGTGGACCAATCTACAGGAACAATTTCCTGATGTAGACATTATTAATTCGGCATTTGGTGGATCCCAAGCACACCAATTATTGACGCACCTTGATCAAACCGTGCTACGTTATGAACCTTCCAAAGTATTCATATATGAAGGTGACAATGATATTAATGCCGGACAGGAAGTGTCTGCTATTATGGAAAATCTAGATGAACTGGTCACACGAATCCATACAAAGTTACCAAATACCATCGTGAACCTAATAGCTGCTAAACCCAGTCCTTCCCGATGGGAAAAACAAGAATCATATCTAGCCTTGAACGACCTGATGCGCCAATATGCAACTACTCATGATAAGGTAAATTTCGTGAATGTATGGGACATCATGCTTGACGATAATGGTAAACCAAGAACAGATATTTTTATAGCCGACAACCTACATATGAACGAAAAAGGTTATGCACTTTGGAAAGAGATATTCACCCCATTTATGAAATAGAAAAATCCACCAAAACGACAACCCCCTTTTACCCCGAAACTTTTTTAGCTAAACAGTGAATTGGTGAATGCTTCATGATTCCTATTGCCTGATCTGATTGGAACCAATGCTTGTTGTTCACGCTTATAAAGTAGCAATAAAACGCAGACTTGGCTACTTATCAACCTATGTCAAATAAATTATAAGATATGTATCCTGCATGACAAACTGGATAAGCATACCTTTCGTAATTTAAATAAAGAATCAAAAATACTTGTGTGTTCAAGCATAAAACTATTGAACTGAACAGGATCTAGTTGATTCTACTTCACCTATTTACTAAAGAAAATAAACTATGTTTAATCTAGACAAACTTACAATGCCCATGTTAAGTCTTCTGGTCGCCCTGATGTTTGCATGTGGCAATACTACGGTTCAAAACCAAGAAGCTTCAGCAGACGCTGAGAAACTGGCTGAATACAAAGGGAAAACAGAATTAGCTACTTTTGCAGGAGGCTGTTTTTGGTGCGTAGAAGCCCCTTTTGAAGGCGTTGACGGGGTGATCACGGTAATATCTGGCTATGCTGGGGGTAAAGAAAAAAATCCGACCTATGGAGAAGTATCCAGTGGGTCTACCTCACATAAAGAATCCGTACAAATCACGTTTGACCCGGAAGTAATCAGCTACTCAGAATTGGTGGATATATTCTGGCAGACCTATGATCCTACTGACGTAGGGGGATCATTCTATGACAGAGGCTCTCAATATGAATCAGCAATCTTCTATCATGATGCTGCACAAAAGAAAGTAGCTGAGGAATCCAAAAAATTACTGGATAAGTCAGGTAAATTTGATAAGCCTGTCGCCACTCCGTTGATCAAATACTCCAACTTCTATCCAGCAGAGGATTATCACCAGGATTATTACAAGAAAAATCCCCAGGAATATTATTCGTATAGAAAAGGATCTGGAAGGGACGCATTCATCAAGTCACATTGGCCTGAATTATCAGCCAAAAAATATACAGCTCCATCTAAGTCCGAACTTAAAAAAGAGCTGACTGAACTCCAGTATGAAGTGACCATGGAAGATGCAACAGAACGCTCTTTTCAAAATGAATACAATGGGAATAAGAAGTCAGGAATATATGTAGACATTGTCTCGGGGGCACCCTTGTTCAGTTCCAAAGACAAGTATGAGTCAGGATCAGGCTGGCCCAGCTTCACCAAACCTATTGATGCGCGGGCGCTGGAAAAACCAACCGATGATGATTTGGGAATGATGCGGGTGGAAGTAAGAAGTAAGTTTGGGAAAAGTCACTTAGGACATGTATTCTATGATGGGCCGGAACCTACAAATCTCCGTTATTGTATGAATTCAGCAGCCATGAAATTTATACCCAAAGAAGAAATGAAAGATCAGGGCTATGAAGATTATCTATGGCTGGTTGAATAGACAGAACATCGAAAGCTACTTGAAAAAGTAGCTTTTTTTATTGACAATTATCAATAGAAAATGATTCCGATATCTATCTTTAGGCAAACTTTGTCAACTATGAGAAAAATTGCTTGGATTGCCGGTATAGTTTTAATCGGACTTATGGCCGGAATATTTTGGTATAAATTTTACTTCGTATTTGGAGAAGGCGTCAAAGCTGGAAGTCTTAATTATTTTGTAAAGAAGGGAATAATGTTCAAGACTTTTGAAGGAAGAGTGGTACAAGAAGGATTTCAAAGCCCCACTGCTGGAGCTCTTCAAAGCAACGAATTCCGGTTCAGTGTGGCTGATGATGAAGTAGCAGCAAAACTAGAACGAGCATCCGGTAAATTTGTAGAATTGCGGTACACAGAATACAATGGCGCATTGCCCTGGAGAGGTGCAAGTAACTTCATAGTCACGGAAGTACTTACAGTCAAAGAAACTGGCAAAACGGGAGGATCCGCTTTGCCATATGATCAGTAATTAAGGTCTGGTCCAGAAATCAACAACTGTCACTTTATCCAAGTGAGGGCCGAGAATATCACCAAATGCCTTGTGCGCTGGATGAGGCAAATAGGCATCACGCGCTTCAGCACTATGAAACGTCAAGACAAATGCATGAGTCAGGCCCTGATTTAAACCTTCAGGGCTAGAATTCTCACCCCATTTAAAGTCTTCAATTCCATCAATTTCATTTTGCAGATTTCGGAATGCATCCACCACTGATTTAATATCGTCTGGTGTAGCAGTTTCTTTAAAACTAAAGAATACATTGTGTAATAATACCGAGTCGGGGGTTGTACCACTTTTCATTTCAATTTCTTTTATTTCTTCTAAGTCAACTTCTTTTTCCTGAGGTGCATTACAGGCTGAAAAGAAGGCAATTATTCCTATTGCTAGGAAACTTTTAACGGGCATTTTCATCTGATTATAATTTGGTTTTTAAAAAACAGTTTGAATCTCACGGCTATCTGCCTCTGATAGGCCTGCCTGAGGCAGACGGGCTTAATTCATGATTGATAATTTTTCAACTAATCTAGTCAAATACGCATAATATTGCCAACTCCTGTTGAAGAACTATTTCATACTATGTCCCATCGGTGTTTTATAACTATCAAATTTCCGTAGATTAAAGAAGAATTTATTAGATTTTATGTATATCCGCTTTTTTACCAGTAAAGAAGTGAATACATCATAATGTTAGCTTAATTCTAGATTTTGGCCACTCCGGCCTGCCTGACCGGCCATAGCCGTCAGGCTAAGATGTCAATTATCTGAATTAGAGAGAGTTTCCCCTTCTTTTTCTCAAGCAGTAATATTTTGGGTGCCAGTTTAGCCAGCCTTTCCATCAGGTCCGGGATTTTGCCGGGATTCATAACGGCTTCCCGGAGTCTCTCGGAGAGGTTAAGGGCCAGTTTAAAATATTTCCATACACTGCATATGACATTGCCCCGGTTCCTTACCTCTTGCTGTAACCAGTTGAAAATATTCAGGTTCAGCACTATCCAGATGAGTTTTCCATACAGCTGGCATTCAAACCGCCGGACGTTCTGTGTGTTGAACCGGTGGATTGTAGCCTGTGATTTCCACACTTTGAACAACAGTTCAACCTGCCATCTGAGCGAATAAACCTTTCTGACAT
>Ga0307414_10000198_pt1 | contig 40555 bp, 39 predicted proteins | sample DK1Ometagenome_FD_203804 | JGI IMG/M metagenome (GOLD analysis project Ga0307414, IMG submission 203804) | Maize rhizosphere microbial communities from greenhouse at UC Davis, California, United States - DK15-O-3 | ecosystem: Host-associated > Plants > Roots > Rhizosphere > Soil | place: USA... | reverse complement strand
TCACCATAAGCTCTTACAAAATGATCTGAACTGGCTTTAGAAGCCGAATAAGGTGAATTAGGATCATAAGCGGTTGTTTCTGTAAACAATCCTTCAGCTCCTAAACTTCCGTAAACCTCATCAGTACTAATATGGTAAAAACGCTTGCCTTCGTAATTTCCATTCCAGATAGCCTTAGCAGCATTCAGCAAGTTCACAGTTCCGATAACGTTTGTTTTTACAAAAGCCAATGGATCAGTTATCGAACGATCTACGTGTGATTCAGCTGCTAAATGTAACACCCCGTCAAATTGATGTTCTGCAAACAAAGCATCTAAAAACGGAGCATCTGTAATATCCCCTTTGATAAAAGTATAATTAGGAGCTTTTTCAATATCAGCTATATTTTCTAAATTTCCGGCATAAGTCAATGCATCCAGATTAAAAATTTGATAGTCCGGATATTGATTTACAAATCGTCTCACAACATGCGAACCGATAAATCCGGCACCACCTGTAATTACTATTTTTTTCATTTATTTTTTTTTAAAATTTTACGAATTAATTCGAATTGACACTAATTATTTTTTTCTTTCCCCTCCCTAAAGGGTGAAAAAAGAAATCAGTATATTACTTCTAACTTCCAATCTCTAACTTCTAACTTCCAATAAATCCATGCAGGTTTTCAAACTTTCCTTATAATCAGGAACTTCAACACCAAAAGTTGTTTTGATTTTTGTCTTATCCAGTAAAGAGTATTGTGGGCGTTTGGCTGGAGTAGGATAAGCAGATGATGGGATACCACTGATCGCACAGTCAAAACCACCAATTTCCTGAATGGCCAGTGCAAATTCGTACCAACTGATTTCGCCTTCGTTAGAAAAATTATAAATGCCGGCTTCCCAGTTTTTATGAATCAATATGGTCATAATCGCCCTTGCCAGATCAGCTGCATACGTAGGACTTCCTATCTGGTCGTCCACCACATTTAAGGTGTCGCGTTCCTGCATCAGGCGGGACATTGTTTTTACAAAGTTATTACCAAAACTGGAATACACCCACGAAGTTCTGATAATAATAGCATTCGGATTGTTTTGTAAACAAATCTGCTCACCCGCTAATTTCGTTACTCCGTAAACATTGATCGGATTAGGCAATGCCGTTTCAGTCAGTGCTGTTGATGCGGTACCATCAAACACATAATCCGTAGAAACATGAATCATTCGGCAATTGTTGGCATGACTCCATTTGGCCAAAACAGCTACTGAACGATGATTCAGCACATCCGATAATTCCGTTTCTGTTTCTGCTTTATCTACAGCAGTATGTGCCGCACAATTAATAATAATCTTTGGATTAATGGTATTTAAAGCAATTTCTAAATTTTCAAGATCACACAAATCCAGTTCCTGATAATCCGTAAAAACCCATTCAAACTGCGTATATACTTTTGACAAAACCCGCAATTCAGAGCCTAACTGACCGTTTCCTCCTGTTATAAGTATTTTTTTCATTTTTGTTATTTTAACCACAAAGTGCACAAAGCTTACGCAAAGAACACGAAGTTTTTTTCAAATTAAAAGAGACATTTTAGAACCATTGTAACTAAGGTCTTACTCAGACCCTACAACTGAAAAACAATTTAAAGCTCCCAGTCAATATCGTTAAAAGCTGACAATACTAAATCTTTTTCAGATACAATAACTTCATCAGGACTTACTTTCCAATCAATATTTAGAACTGGGTCATCGTATCGAATTCCCCTTTCACTGTCTTTGTGATATACCTGATCTACTTTATACAATACCGATGCCGTTTCACTCAACACCGAAAAACCATGGGCAAAACCATGAGGCACCATCAACTGTTTTTTATTTTCGGCACTCAGCACCACGCTTACATGCTGCCCGTATGTTGGAGAATTTTTACGTAAATCAACAGCTACATCCAAAATTTCACCTTCTAAAACACGTACTAATTTTGCCTGAGCAAAAGGATTAATCTGTAAATGTAACCCACGGATTACACCTCTTTTAGAAAAAGACTGATTATCCTGAATGAAATTGTAATGGATTCCGTTTTCTGCAAATTTCGCCTGATTGTAGGCTTCAAAAAAATAACCGCGTTCGTCAGGAAACACGGTTGGGTTAATGATAACTAAATCTTGTATGGCAGTTTTTTCAATTGTCATATTTATTTTTGTTTAAAAGATTCAAATGTTTTTAATAATCCTGTCTTAGCATCTATAGGCAAAGGCTTTCCTATTGCAGCCACTACCTTTTGATTACTAACCACATAACTTTCGGTTAGTTTTTGTAGCCGTTCTGAATTAAGCGGTAAATACAGATAATCTCCAAATTTGGCCATACCCTTAATTAAAGAGGCAGGAATATTCCAAATTTTATTTTTTTTCTCTAAACTTCTCCCTAGCAATTGAATTAATTCGTTCGTAGATAAAGATTCATCATCGGCCACATTATAAACACCAGAAGGTATCGCTACATTATCCAATAATTCTTTAATGCCAAAACAAAGATTTTCTACACTCAAAAAAGAACGTTGATTTTGAAAAGCACCCAATGGCCAAGGCAATCCTTTTGCAACTAATTGATATAATAAATTGAGATTTCCTTTATTTCCAGGTCCGTGTATCATACAAGGTCTTAAAATATAAACTCGCTTATATGATGGCATTTCTTTGGATAAAATATATTGCTCGGCTTGGTGCTTAGCTATACCATAATGAGTTTTAGGATTTGGAATTGCGTCCTCGGTCAATATTCCTTTCACCTCATCGGCAACAGCTTTTACAGTACTCATAAAAATAAAAACTTTGGCATCGGATAGTAAAAAAGCATCAAACAATTGTTTCGTTAATTCATAATTTGAATCATAATATTCTTGAGGATTAGATACTTTCCTTAAATCATGTGCTTTTCCTGCAAGATGGATAATAGCGTATGCGTCAATATCGAATTCCTGATTAGGTTCATAACGAACACTTAATGGTTCTATTTGATAAGAAGTTAAATATTTTTTTAGATTAGTCCCTACAAATCCTGTTAATCCCGTAATTGCTATTTTTGACATTAGCTTTTTAATATGAGTTCTAAATTATCGATACATTTTGTCATTGTAAAGTTTTCTTCAAAATATTTGAACCCATTTTGCCCAAGAATATTCCGTTGTTCAGCACTTAATTCATATAATTTTACAATTTCTCTTGCGAGCCCTTCAGAATCCCCAGCGTTTGTCGAAAATCCACATTGCGCTTCGTTTATTAATTCTGCTCCTTCACCATTAAGAATACCTAAAATTGGTTTGTGAGTACATAAATAGGCTTGCAATTTTGCTGGAACAGTTACATTAAATATTAATTCATCTTTAAGTGACACTAATAATACATCTGCTTTATTAAAAAAAGTTTTCATTGCATCAATTGGAAATCTCCCCATAAAATGTACGGTTTTACTTAGATGATTATTAATTACAAAATCTTCAAGCTCCTGCTTACTCCTTCCGTCACCAACAAAAACAAAATGAATATCTAACTCTTCTTTAAGGATAAGGGCAGCTTTTATTATAGAGTTAACATCTTGTGCTACTCCGATATTTCCAGCAAAAAGAATTTTAAATCCGTGAGGTAATTCAGGAATGGGATAATTAGAATTGCCTTTTAAAATAGAATCTTCAGCCCAATTAGGAAAATAAATCAGCTTATCTTCATAATTGCCTTTCGTCAGAATCGATTCTTTAAATCCCTTCGAGCTAATTAAAATTTTATCTGAATTATTGTAAATGTACTTTACCATTCCTGTAAAAAAGGATAATACTGTTTTATTTTTGACTCCTCCTGCTGAAGTAAGACTTTCTGGCCATAAATCTAACACCCAAAAATGCAAAGGTATTTTTTGAATTTTCTTTATAACAATAGCAGGAAAACCTTGAGTTATGGGAGATGGTTCATGAACTAAAACCACATCATATTTATATTGAAAAGCTAAAAAAAAAGCTCTTATGGAAGCAAAGAATGCCCAACTGAAATAATTTAAAAAAAGCCTTATTCCTCCACCTTTTCCTCTCGGAATTAATAAAGCCCTAACAACTTTTACTCCATTAATAATCTCACAGCGTTTTTTGAAAATACCATAACCATTATAAAACTTTCCTTCTGGATAATTAGGCAATCCTGTTAAAACAGTAACTTTATGACCTCTTTTAACTAATTCAAAAGCAATATCATTACTCTTAAAATTTTCTGGAAAAAAATATTGTGTAACTAATAATACTTTCATCTATAACTCTCTCCAAACTACACGTTTTACATAATCCGTATAACTTAAAATAATTCGAACCATCTTTTCAGAAACGTTTGGCATTGAATAATCAGCAACTGGTCTAAAATTTCGTTCAGCACCAATTTTCTGATATTGCAATTGTACTAATCCTTGCATAATTCTTTCAGGACTTAAGCCAACCATCATTACAGAAGTTTCCTCCATCGCTTCTGGTCTTTCATGAGCATCTCTAATATTTAGCGCTCTAAAATTTAAAACAGATGACTCTTCAGAAATCGTTCCTGAATCTGACAAAACAGCAAAAGATCTCATTTGCAATGCATTATAATCATTAAAACCAAGTGGTTTTAAAAACTGAACATTTTTATGCATTTCAATATTTTTTTTCTCAATCATATTGCGTGTCCGAGGATGTGTGCTAACAATGATTGGATAATTATATTTTTCAGCAATAAGATTAAGGCTATCCATCAATCCTTTAAAATTGGTTTCACTGTTAATATTTTCTTCTCTGTGAGAAGAAACTACAAAAAACTTACCTTCTTCCAAACCTAATCTTTCCAAAACATCAGACGATTGAATAGATGGTAAATAATGATTTAGAACTTCAAACATAGGTGAACCCGTTTTGATAATTCTATCTGCAGACAAACCTTCTCTCAATAAATATTCTCTGGCGATATCACTATAAGTCAAATTAACATCTGAGATATGGTCAACAATTTTTCTATTCGTTTCTTCAGGAACACGCTGATCAAAACAACGATTTCCAGCTTCCATATGAAAAATTGGAATATGTCTTTTTTTTGCAGGAATTGCACAAAGGCAACTATTTGTATCTCCTAAAACTAAAAAAGCATTAGGATTTTCTATTTCCAATAAAGGATCTATCTTTATAAGTATTTGTCCCACTGTCTCAGTAGCAGTTGCTCCTGCAGCATTAAGAAAAAAATCTGGTTTTCGTATTCCTAAATCATCAAAAAATATTTGATTCAATTCATAATCATAGTTTTGTCCTGTATGAACAATTACATGCTCAATAGCATCAGAGCTATCTAAAGCTGCCATAACTCTTGAAAGACGAATAATCTCTGGTCTGGTACCAACCACAGTCATTACTTTTAATCTTGATTTCATTATATCTTTGATATTTATATTTTATTATTAAACGTTTTCAAAATAAGTATCTGGATCATTTGAATCATAAAATTCATTTATCCAAAAATTGGTATACAATACTTCTTCACCAATGTTTTTAATATTGTGTGTGTACCAAATTGGCATATCTACGTAAGACGGTTCATTTCCATCAAGATAAAAATCTAAAACTTCAGTTGTACCTATTCGACGTAGCTGAATTAAAGCTTTTCCTTTTATAACAGCAAAACGTTCAATTTTTCGAGTATGATAATGATTCCCTCGAGTTATTCCCGGAACGGTAGTTGAAAAAGAAACTTGTCCACCAACACCTAAGCGAATAACTTCTACAAATGAACCTCTGGGATCTGTATGTTCAACAAATTTTACCGGAAAATGGTTTCTAATATCCATATAACAACGAAATGTATTGAATAAATTCAATTCAAACACGTTATTGATATTTGGAATAATACCTTTATCCTGATATTCTGATTTATATTTTTCTAACAGAGTTAATATTTGTGAAACTTTAGATTCTGAAGTATGTTGCACTAGAATTTCAGGTTTTCCTTTTTTACTTCTAATTTCTGCAATAATTGCATTGACTAATTCTCCAACATATATCAACTTTAAATCTCCATCTACATCAATAACTGGCTTTTCGTTATGTGAAAGTTTATGACAAAATGTAGCGACTACTGAATTATAATTTGGATGTCCAAAAGGTCCAAAAACATTAGGAATAATCATTCCTGTAAATTCTCCTTCAGAACCATTAGCCCAATCGATCATTAATTCTCTCCCCTCCTTTTTTGACTTTCCGTAAAGATTGTCTCTTTCTTCTTGAGTTGATGAAGAAAAAAGTACATGAGCCTTACTTCCAGTTTCTTTAAGGGAATTAACTAATTTTTGTACTAAACCAAGATTAATATCATAAATCATCTGAGGATCATTATGACGATTCATCGCTGCCAAATGCACAATAACATCGCATTCTGCAACAAACGTATTTAATTTATTCTCGTCTTCAAAATATTGTTTTTGAAACTCAATTCGTGTAAACTCTTCCGGGAAAAGTCCAATCGTATTATATAAATGCGTTCCGACAAAACCTGCCTGCCCTGTAATACCAATTTTTAACATTCTTTGATTTTATATTTTAAAATAATCTATATCGTATCGATATTCATCTTGAGTTTCACCTAATAAATAATCAGCCATTACCAGTAATTTTGAATTTAATTCTAAAGATTGAATACTGCTTATATATCCTTGGGGAACATGCAGTACATTTAATTTATCAGCATCAATTAAATATGTAACTACTTGTAAATTTATAGATGGATTTTCCCAATCATCAATTTTGATTAGCTGTATTTTGAATTTCCCACTAACAACGGAAAACCATCTTTGCTCTATTTTATGTCCTTGCCAGCCCCTGATAAATTGTGGGCTTTCATTTTCTATAATATAAATTCTTTTGATTAATGAAGCATCAAATTCATTATTATACAAAAGAGTTCCTCGCTGGTCAAAATGGCAATTACCATTAATTATTTTTGGTTCCATTCTTTATCTAGCCTGGCATTTGAGTAACATCTTCACCAAAAACTTCTTTTCTAATAAGCGGCAGAGTAGACAAAAGCTTTTTCATGCCTTCAACGCCTTGCTGTTCCGTATTGTGTGAATGATAATCTTCAATTAAAGAAACATCCTCTTCTCCTTCAGAAAAATATTGTGCATAATTCAAATCACGGTTATCTGCAGGAATGCGATAAAAATCTCCCATATCTTCTGCCTTTACCATCTCTTCACGAGTACATAAAGTTTCATATAACTTTTCGCCATGACGAGTACCAATAATCTTAACCTCAGTATCAGCTTTACAAAGCTCTTTCAAAGCTTGTGCAAGATCACCAATTGTTCCAGCTGGTGCTTTATTCACAAACAAATCTCCCGGATTACCATTTTCAAAAGCAAACAATACTAATTCTACAGCTTCATCTAATGACATCAAAAAACGAGTCATGTTAGGATCTGTAATCGTTATTGGGTTATTTTCTTTAATTTGTTTTAAAAACAACGGAATTACTGATCCTCTAGAGGCCATTACGTTCCCATATCTAGTTAAACACACTGTAGTATCAGTCAGGTTTCTTGAAGCAGCAACAGCAACCTTTTCCATTAAAGCCTTCGAAATTCCCATTGCATTAATAGGGTATGCTGCTTTATCTGTACTCAGACAAATTACTTTTTTTACTTTATTAATTCCGGCAGCATCGATAACATTTTGTGTTCCAAAAACATTTGTTTTAGTAGCTTCTAATGGAAAAAACTCGCATGAAGGCACTTGCTTTAAAGCAGCTGCATGAAAAACATAATCTACTCCTCGCATAGCACGTTCGACACTATTATAATCTCTAACGTCACCAATGTAAAACTTAAGTTTATCATTTTTCAATTGATTACGCATATCATCTTGTTTTTTCTCATCACGAGAAAAAATTCTGATTTCTTTAAAATGGTCTGTGTGCAAAAAACGATTCAGCACTGCATGTCCAAAAGAACCTGTTCCTCCTGTTATAAGAAGAATTTTATTTTGTATTTTCATTATTGATTTATTTTGAAAATCTTATTTTTTTCTAATTGAGTTGGATAATTGATTAAAACGGCTTTATAAGGGCCTTTGAAAACAAACAAACTACCTGCTGCAACTCCAATAACCCCATGTTTATCGATAACTTTCTCAATATCAGCTAACGAACCAGCACCTCCTAAAACAGTCATAGGGAGAGTTATTTTTTCCCTTACTTTGTCTATTAAGTCTAAATCATATCCTTTCATTTGCCCATCTTTATCAATAGAGTTAATAACGATTTCACCAGCACCCAGTTTTTGAGCTTCTTCTGCAAATTTTAGCGGATTGATTCCTGTTGCTTTTTTACCATTATGAGTGTAAACTTCATACCCTCCAAGTAATTTTTTCTTTACATCTAAAACGACTATAACACTTTGAGCCCCTACACGATCAGATATCTCTGTAATTAAATTTGGATTTTGCAAAACTGCTGAGCTTAGTGCTATTTTTTCAATACCTAAGCTAAATATCCTTTGAGCTTGTTCTACTGTTTTCACACCTCCTCCATAACATAATGGCATCATAGATTGACTTGCCAATCTTTCAATTAAACTATAATTAGGTTCTTTACCTAATACTGTAGCATCTATATCAAAAATGGCTAATTCATCTACTTCTTTTTCATTAAAAATTTTAACTGCATTAATAGGATCTCCAACATACTTGGGATTCTTAAAACTTACAGTTTTCACTAACCCATTCTCATGAACCAAAAGGCTTGGAATTATTCGAGGTCTAAGCATGTTTAAAGTTTTGCAAAATTATGTAATAAAGTTTCACCATAATGATGGCTTTTTTCTGGATGAAATTGAATTCCATAAATATTTTTATGATGTGCAGCACAAGCAAATTCTCCACCATAATCTGAGGTTGCTAATATATCACTACTGTTATTACACTCAAAATAATAAGAATGTAAAAAATAAAACAGAGCATCTTTTTCTAATCCCTCAAACAATGGATTCGAAATTACTGGTTTCACATCATTCCAGCCCATGTGTGGCAATCTCGTAACTTGTTTGATTTTAGTCTCATCAAATTTTCTAATCGAGGCATCAATCCATCCTAGTCCTGCTAATTTACCTTCATCACTTGAATTACCCATCATTTGCATCCCTACGCAAATACCAATTACCGGTAATTTTTTCACCATTACTAATTCATCAAGTTTTTCACGCATGCCTGATTTTATAAGCTCTGACATTGCGTGATCAAAATGACCAACACCTGGTAAAATTATTTTTTGAGCGTCATTTAAATCAGCCTCAGTTTTAGCGATTCTAGTAGGTATATTTACTCTTTTATAAACATTTACAAAAGCATTAATATTACCAACACCGTAATCAATAATTGTTATCATCTGAATAATCGTTTTTCAAGTCCTAATTTTTGCATCATCTTTGCTCCAAATCCAATTATCTTGATTTTATTTTTATAATCATGAAAAGTTTTATTTTGTCCTTCGAAAATTTCTTGTAATTCTTTAGTTGTTAAATCTAGTTTGTCTGCAACATACTCAAATTCTTTTTGCAAAAAATCTTCACTCAATTCAGGCCTAGAAATTCTATCTAAAGCTTTTTCTCTTGTCATTTGTCCAGTCAGAATCAAACTTGAAAAATGAGCGCGTCTTTTTTGAAAACCAAATTTTTTCGGGAGCCAATAATCCTCATAAAAACGAGTAAATCTAGATTCATGATGTTTATGCTGAAAAGGTTCCCACCCAAATTTTTCAATTAATAGTTTTTCTACATCAGTCTTAATATATGGAACTAAATTCAAAGGTTTAAAAACCTGCATTCCTAAAACATAGCGATAATATAGCTTATAACTTAAAATATCTACTAAAGGAAAAGTTTTAAGCGGGCGTTTTCCGAATTTTGAATGAATATCTTTCACTAACATTGTATCAATACCGGGAAATCCTCCCCATTCTTCGGGTTCCCTACAACACTCTGTCGAAAAATTTCCACCTGTTAAAACATATTTGATTTTATTCTTCTTAGCGAATTTATAGAGGCCTGAAAAAAAAGCATAATCCTGAGGCAAATCTTGATCAGCAATTTGTGATTTTAGAAATGCAACTTGCAAATCTTTCATTTCTTCCCAATTTATAACATCTGTATATAAATCTAATCCAAGACCATTACATAATTTTTCAATGTTTCCAACTGCCTTATCAGTATTCCAACCAGCATCTACATGAAACAATAAAGGACGTAGTCCCATTATTTCTTTTGCTACATATGCTACATAAGAACTATCGAGTCCACCACTCAAGCCAATAATACAATCAAAATCTTTTCCTTTTCCCTCTTTTTTAATTTTTTCAGCCACTTGCATCAGTTCAGCAAATCCTCTTTCATCTGTATGCCAGTTAGGAAGAATAGTATTCTGAAAATTATGATAATAATCTGATATTCCATTTTGATCAAAAACTATGTTTGGATCAGATGTATCCATAATAGTTTTTGTGCAGATTTGGTATGTTCTAACGCTCATCTCTTCTTTTAATTTTTATTACTTAAAAAAATCATTTATCTTTTTTCATTTCAGAATTAGCCCAAATCCAGACTTGCTCTAATCCCTCTTTAATTTTTATTTTAGGTTCCCATCCTAATGTAGAATTAATTTTACTAATATCCAGTACGTTAAAATCACAATCAAATGACCTTGCTGGTTTAGATATAGTTTTTATGTTTTCACTAGAAATTTCGCTAATCAAATCTAAAACCTTTCTTATTGTATAACCTTCCTGACTACCAATATTATAAGTTTCTACTTTAGCACTTTCGTATTTGCTTTCAATACAACATTTTACAGCTTCTGCTAAATCCAAAACATGAATAAAATCACGTATTACTCTACCTTCATCATATAAATCTATTGTTCTATTATTAAGTAACGCATTAAAGGCATAACCAACAATACCCTGAGGTTTTTTTAAATTTTGATGATTTCCATAAACATTTGATGGCCTTAAAATAATACTTTCAAAAGACGATCTCTTTGTTATAAAATTAATATAGTTTTCAGAAATTATTTTTGACAAACCATAGGCTGAAATTGGATTTTTATGACTCTCCTCTTTTAATAGAATATGATCAGGGGAATCACCGTATATTGTACCTCCAGATGAAATAAAAACAAAGCGTTTTAGATCATTCAGTTTATTAATAGATTCTAAAAAATTTATTAAAGGAGAAACATTAAAAGTAAAATCATCTACTAAACTATCCATGGAAGCACCAGGGACCAAGTCATTTACCAACCAAATCACATTTTCATAACCGTTTAAAGCTTCAACTAGCTTCGATGTTTTATTAACATCTAAACTAATTCTGACTGTTTTACTAGTATCGTTTTCAGTTCCTTCAATTAAACTTCTTCCAATTATCAGAACATTATAATCTTTTTCTATAAAAAAATTTGCTAAATTAGTTCCTATAAAGCCTCCTCCACCAACAAGTGCAATTGATTTATTCATTATTCAAAAATTATTTTCTTAAAAAATTCTGAAAAATATCGTAGATAGTACTTTGATAAATAGACGTTCTATACTTTTCTAATGCAATATCCCTATTATAAAAGGCAGTTTTTTCTAGCCCATTTTTATTCTTCAATGTATTCTCAATTGCATTTTTTAGTGATAGAATTGATTTTTTTTTAACAATAAACCCATTTGTTTTGTCAGAAAAAATAAAAGGAATCCCACTATGATCACTCGTTATAACAACACAGCCTGTTGCATAAGCTTCTAAAATACTTATCGGCTGGCCTTCAAAAGGATAATAAGTTGGCAAACAAAAGACATGAGATTTGCAATATAATTCTCTTTTCTTTTCTCCGTCTATAAATTTACCAATATACTTTAAACCCTCATAATTTTGAATTTTTGACACAAAACCATCTTCATTTTCTTTCGATTCAAAACCTCCAACAAATACAATGTTTACTTCTTTTTTTAGTGGTTCAGGAAGCTCTATAAAGGCATCTGCTAATTCATCGTACCCCTTTCCTGGTATTAAATTACTTAGATATAATATCTGAATACTTTCTAGATTCGAAAACTTTGTTTTTATTTCATCATCTTTTACGAATAAAAAATCTTCGGCAAAATTAGGAACAATGAATATTTTTTCTTTAGGAATAATTTTCGAAAAAGTTTGAAAATTTACAGGTCCTTCTACGATAACTCCAGCTATCTTTTTTATAAAAAATGCATTAATTTTTTTTTGAATTCCATTACCACTTAATATTTCTTTCATTCCAGCCCCTCCAAGCATATGAACAAATATCTTATGGCGACTTTTATAACAAATTCCATAAATAAATAAATCTCTTAGATTGCCAAAAAATGATTCTGCCAATGATAAATAAATGATATCGTTATTTTTTCGTTTTGACCATACATCAATCAAGATAGTTATTATATCAAAAACTCTTCTAATAGAATTAAATCCATTTTTAAGGCTGTTTTTACTTAAATTTATTATTTCTACATCATTATTTTCAAGTTGTAATTTTTCAAGCAAAACAATACTTGCCTTTGATTGCCCGTTTATTGGCGGAGGAATTGGAGCTATAAATAGTATTTTCATATTTTAATAAAATTTCTTAAAAAGAAATAATTAATTTTAAACAATTACATATTGTATTCTAGTTGTTTCAATCTCTTACATTTTTACTATGCAAAAAGAGTTTTAATCCAGTTATCAAATGATAAATCTTCTTTCTGTTCCAAATTAACATCTTCGGTATATTTAGGCATTTTAATAGCATCTAAATCTAGAATTTGAACCCAATTTGAAGAATAAATCGGATTATTTAAAATTGATGTATTAGTAGTAAATATTTTTTTTCTGGCTCCGTAAGTTTCAACAACCCTCATAGACAAACCTGTTTGATTTGCATGATTAAAATCTACAACAATTGCCGAATCATTCAGATATTTTAAATATTTATCTCTTGGTAATGATTTGAAAGATAAAATTTTCTTATCTAAAGGAATTCTTTTTAAATATTTGTATTTTATATACGTTTTATAAGGAATGTAACAGTACGACTTTAAATTATATTTTTTCTCCTGACAAAATTTCATAAAAGATACAAGAGAATTATACCTGCTTAATGTAAACGCTGATAAACAGAAAAAATCATATTTTAGTACGGATTCTGTTTTATTTAACATTTTAATGTCTTCAGTATAGAACAATTGCAAAAACCTCAGACTTTCTACTTCTTGGTAGTCTTTATAATCAAAAGTATAAACTTTATCAAAATATTGAATTAAATGATAGTAAGGATCATTTTTGTTTGCATCCCATTGATACATAATACATTGAATGTCTTTATTTTTCTCTTTAAGTTTTTTGATAAAAAATGAAGGAATTTTATATCCTCTGATTAATAGAAAATGAGTATAGTTTTCATTTTTTACTGATAGCCATAAATAGTAATAGTAAATTTTTTGACTTAAGACGATTAAATGCGAGCTTAAAGTATTTAAAATGGCGAAAAAAAATGCAGCTTTCATCTCCGGATAAAAGGTAACATCAGCTCCAAGCTCTTGGATTTTTTTTTGAATGATTATATGATAATCATAAAATACAGGCCCTACAAATAATACTTTTTTATTTTCTAATTCCAAACTCATTATTTGTCTATTTAAACAATCCTTTTTCTTTCATTTCAGCAATAGAATCTTCATATTTACTCTCTTTTATTTCCTGAGTCAAAACCCATTCTGTAAATTTTTTGATTCCAGTTTCAAAATTATATTTTGGCTGAAAATCCAGTAAAGAGCCAATTTTAGTTAAATCTGCATAATTATGACGAATATCTCCTAATCGATAATTTCCTGTAATATTAACTTTTGTATTGGCTTTATAATTTTTAATTAATTCATTAGCAACAGTTATTACATCAGTAGCTTCACCTGTTCCCACATTAAAAACCTCTCCATTTGCATTATCGTTTTCTAACCCAAGAATTGTTGCAGAAACAACATCATCAATAAAAACAAAATCTCTGGATTCCTTACCATCTTCAAAAATATTAATCTCTTTGCCATTTTTAATTAGAGTTGAAAAAATTGATAAAATCCCTGTATAAGGATTTGATAGAGATTGTCCGGGACCATAAACATTTTGATATCTAAAAGCAACTGGAGCTATTCCAATTGTAGGACAAACAGTCATGATCATTTGCTCTTGATTTTGTTTGGTAATACCATATACTGATGAAGGATGAATTTTGGATTCTTCGTCAGTGGCAACAAGTTTTAATGGTTTTTGAAGCCCCATAAATTTAACTTCAAAATCATTAATACTCATATAATCATCTGTTCTGTGTTCTGGATATACAGCCTGATTTAATTCATCTGACCAATACTTTCCTTCACCATAAATAGATCTTGAAGAAGCTATTACAATCTTTTTAACAGAATGTGCATTATTTGCCAATAAATCAAGCATAATGGCAGTACCTCCAATATTAACCTTTGTATACTTTTCAATTTCATACATTGATTGTCCTGTACCGGTTTCAGCGGCTAAATGAACAATAGCATCTTGATTAACTAATGCTTTTTTCCAATCTTCTGCTGATGTTACACAACCTTTTATGAATTTTACCTTATTCTTAATCCTAGAAAATAAAAATGAATTTTCTTCTGCATTCTCGCCATGAATCTGTGGTGATAAATTATCTAAAACTGTAACATTAAAACCTTTATCAATTAATCTAAGAGTCAAATTTGAACCTATAAAACCTGCTCCACCTGTTATTAAAATATTTTTCATTTTTTTTATTTATTGTTCAAATTAAGAACAATTATTAATTTACTTTTTTCCATTCTTTTGTATCAAAACAGTATTGCTTAATAACTTTAGCCGGTGCACCTATTGCCACGCTATAATCTGGAATATCTCTTGTTACAACAGAATTAGCTCCTATTACACAATTTCTTCCAATTTTTGCTCCTATTACACAAGCGTTTTCACCCAGCCAAGATCCATCACCAATAATAACATTACCAATTTGTTTTATAGGTTGCTTTAAGATTGGCAAATCTATATTTTCATATCCATGCAAATTATCTGATATGTAAACCTTATCAGCAGTCAAGACATTTTTTCCAATCACGATAGATTTTGTTGCATAAATATGATTAAAATTACCGATACAAGTACCATCCCCTATAATTAATTCACATTGTTGTTCCCCCGTATGGGGTACAGCGGCTAACCATACTTTATTATCAATACAAACATTATTGCCAATACTTATATTGCTTAAGCCATTTAAATTTAACGGAAAAAGTATACTGGATCTATTTCCAAATTCTTTAAATTTAGACTTATAAAAAAATCTAAACAAACGAATAAACAGGCTGTTTTTTACCCTTAAATATAAAATCATATTAAATAGTTTTTTTTGTTGATATTTTTAGATATAAAAATATTGGTACCGACAATAACAACGGTATCACAATTCCTCCAATTGCAGAATAAAAAATAGCTAATATAGGTACCTGAATCAATAAAACTATCAAAAATAAATTTAATAACGAGATTTGATTACCAATAGGTTTTAATCTAACAATTACGAATGCGTACACTAAACAAAAAATGATTGTTAAGATATACCCTAAGTCATAAATAGAATAAGCAACAAAACCATTAAAAGTATACCAATGCAAAGGCCATAATTGCTGTCTTAAAGCATAATAATAGGCTGGATCATAACTTATCAAACCATATTGACCTAAAAGACTTAATAGAGGCTGCAACGAAAGTTGGCCGTTAAAATTTTTAAAATTATATGTATTCAAAACATACATATTATTATAATACCATTGTGAAAGATAATCGAAATAACTGTAAAGCACTGGATCCTGAATAAATGAATTAGACGGAATGGTTTCAGCATATAAATTATCTTCTGTAAAACGTTTAAAACTAATATTGACGAAATACAATAACATAAAGAAAAGCAACACAAACATTGTTCTTTTTATATATCTCTTAATCCTGCTTTCAACTGTTCCATATAAGATTATAAGAAAAGATATGTAAATCAAAGAATAATGAACAAATACTGATCTTGAAAAATATGTAAGTCCGAATAAAACAATGTTTAACGAAAGAACAAAACACCAAAAAGACAATTTATAATTTTTCTTTGCTAAGTAGTAAAAATGCAAAGGAATTAGAAAATAGCTAAAACCATAAAGATAGGCTGACAAAATAATTGCTCTTACGTCAAAAGGAAGGCTGTAATAAAATTCATCTGACACTCCCTCTGCATACTTAAAAGTATTAATATCTTCCACAAATAAAAAAACAAATGTTGATGTAATCGTAAAAGTTATAAATGGAAATATCGAAATTATTAAAAGAAATTTGGTAAGTTTTTTTAACTTAGCCTCATTTGAGAAGGTGATATCAGTAATATTTTTATACCCTTGCCATGGAATTATAATTAATGTTAGAATAACAATTGTTAAAAGTAAATTAAAAAATTTAAATAACGTATCTATAGGAAAATCCTGACCTATGAAGACAATTCCTAGTAATGAAACAACTTGTAATAAAATAAAAAATATTACAATTGATCTTGATTTTAAGTAAACAACAAATAATAATAAAAAATAAAGTAATATCATAAGATTACAAGGTTAGACAAATAAAAAGTCTATGTTATTCAAAAAGAGCTTTTATTAATCCAACATCTGACTTTTTATAAAAATCGAAAGAACTAACTTGTTTATTCATTGATAAAATATCAAATACATCTTGTGGAAAATCAAAAAAATAAAGATTAGGGCAATTTATTAAATGTAATTGTCTTTCATAATTAATTTTTTTAAAGACTGCCACTTTTTTATTTTGATTAAGTGCTTCATAAATTACAGCAGAAACAATAAGTACAACCAATTGAGATTTTGCTATTAAAACAGAAGTATCAATCTCATTTGTAATAATATTAACGTTACTAATTGTTTTAAAGTACTCAATGTATTCAGCTTTTAAATGAAATTCATTAGGATGTAATTTATAAATAATTTTTAAGTCTGGCCTTTCATATGCCATTGTTAATGTCAATTTCCTTAACTCGTCTCCATGAACAATTGTAGATACAACTAAAATAGAATCATCTAATTCCGCATTCGGCCTAGAAGAAAAAAAATCATTCCCTATTGGTATAATTTTTTTTGTTGGAACATTCAAATTCTTGCACCAATAATCTCCAAAAGTCAAAACATAATCTGCAAATAAGACTGGAGATTCAGTAGTTATACCAGCACAATACGAATAATCTATTTCATCTATCTCAATACCAGCATGTTGAACAAGATAACTATTTATATTCAGATCCTTAGCTGCCAAAATACAAGCCTTTGGATTTCCAGTACATATAATTAAGTTTTTATTCTTTAGTATTTTAAATAACGTTTTATAAAAAAAATGATCACTTTTGAAAATTTGAATTATCGAATTAATTTCGTCATAAGTTATCAGGTTTGTTTCTAAATTTTCACTTAAAACTCTATCTAGCTTTGTCCAATACTCCATCGGAAAAGAATCAGTTTTATAAAACTTCCTAAATAAATTACTAAAATCATATAGATAACTGTAAGCCATTTTCTTTACAAAAATTGGTTCAAAAACCAAAAATTTTCCATCTAATGCCTTTAGTATCGGCAATGCAGACTTATCAAAAAATTCCCCTTTATCATTTAAATATCGGGATGCTGTCAATACAACATTTTTTTTACGATTAATTAAAATACCAAAAATGAAGGGAAAGACTTTGAAAGAAAGTTTAAAATAATCCGAAATATTACGTTTAGGAGATTGCGATAATTTTTCACGATCCTTCTCTGGATAGTAATACTTAACATAAACACTGTATCTGATTATATCCCATATTGGCAAATTAATCTCTTTGCCTAGATCAAAAAGATTATTCTCTGACTCCATTTTGTGGAATGTATGAATCAATTTCATGGTCAAATTAAAATTTATGCACGTTTCAGAGTCTTCTTTGAAAGTAAAAGAATTTCCTTCCTTTCTCTCCAAAAAATAATTAAAACTATCAAACAATAAAAAAACGATTTAATAATTATTGCCAAAAAAATTGATTTTATGTCCATTAAAAAATATAACAAAATATAAAAAGGTGATGTTATAATTAATGGAACTATTAATTGTTTTATAGGCGTTGAATGTAGCTTAACAAAATAATTATTAATACCCCATGCAAGTATGGTCATAATCACATAAGATATTACAAATGAAATTGCTGCGCCCAATTCTCCTAGTGGTTTTATTAAAAAAACATTTAAAAGCACATTACTTATTCCACTGACCAATATTGTTATGGTCATATATTGCGTCTTTTTTGTATAACCGAAATTTCTTATATAAGCATATGAAAACTGTGAAAAAACGTAACCAATTGTGAAAACCGGAATAAGATAAAATGCTCCTGAAAATTCTTTTTTTGCTAGTAGTAAACCAATTTCTTTACCAAAACAAGCCACTCCAAAAGCAATTAATATTGTTAATTTAAAAATTTTTATAAAATCTTTATCTAGTTGCTCATAATTTTTAGAATTCATATACTCAAAATAATATGGATTCCAGGCTTGATGAGTTACCGTAATCGCAATGTTTACAATACTACTTACGGCAAGTGCTAAATTATAAAATCCCGCTTGACTTAAGCCTTGTGATCCTCCAATTGCAATTTTTCCAAATTGCTCTATTATTACCCCACTTAAAGCGTAAGGAATTAAAGGAACCGAATACATAAATATATATTTAATGTATGATTTCTCAAAAGACCAATTAAAATAAGGTCTTATTAAACGTATCCAAAAAAAAACAGCACAAAACCCTGCCACTATTTGTCCCAAAATTTGTCCGTAAAACTTATCTTTTTTAAATACAAAAATAAATCCTACTGAAAAAGCAAAACCTAGAAAAACTCTAATAACCGAAGATAAGGCAATTTCTTTACTCCGTTTAAGGGGCCCATAAATTTGTTCAAATGTTAACCCAACAATATTTACAATAGACATTGGTATTATTAAATAAACAACTTCTTTGTTAAGACCTACAAGATTACCAAATTCATTAGCAAACAGAATTAATAAAAAAGAGTTGATTATAAAAAATCCAATAGCTAAGATTGATGTAGTTCCAACAAATCTTTTAAAATCAAGCTCATCTTTTTGATCAAAGAAATATCTACTAACCGACCTGTCTGTACTAAAAGCCATAACACTTGCTAATAGGCCAACAATTCCCATAAAAATACTAACAACTCCATAATCTTCAGGGCTAAGTAACCTGGTATAAATAGGTATTGAAATAAAGGCTAAAGCACTTGTTGCAGCACTGGCTATAAGATAATTGCCTCCATGTTTTAAAAAGCCTGTAAAATTATTGGCCATTATATAAATGTTTATTTAAACCATCCCTAGTTAGTAATGAAGTTATTGAATGAAGGTTTTTACTATTCATTTGGTCCACAATATTTTTAGACTCTGCTTTTTGGGCAATATTTTTTATTAAATTTTTTAAAGGTTTTGGAATTACTTTAGCAATCGTGGATCTAACAGTAAGTCCACTATTTTTTTCTTGTCCAGATAAATAACTATTTAAAACCTTTTCGGCGTATCCAGTATCAGTTTTTACGTTTACTAATTCCTGAAATTTATTATAATCCCCATTAATTTGAGCAACTTGCAAAGTCGTAATAGGGGAATGTCTACTACCCCAATGCTCAAGTGTAGTTATTTCACGAACCCCCCAAATTTCTTTCAAAAACTTTATTCCTCCTGCGTAACATGCACATGCACCAATAGTTAATTCAATAAAGTTGTCGTTGTGAAATTTAGCATCATTTATAATTTGAAATGCCTTTATCAAAACTTCCTTATCATACATTGCCCATAAAATCTGATAATAATTGTAAAAGAACACTTCAGCATTCCTTTCGAAACCTAAATCGATATCATTTGGTAGTTCCTGATAAATTGGATAGTAATGACCATCAAAAACATCTTTAAAGGAAATATATTTACCAACTACAGTTTTATAATTTTTATTTTCATTAAGAAAAGACAATCCTTTATACAATGATTCTATCACGATAAAATCATCATCTGCACAAAGGGCAATAAAATTCGTTTCTATTTGAGAAAGAGCAAACAGCACTTTTGCAGCAAAATTTTGATCAGGGAGGTGTAAATAACTTACATTAGGATAAAGTTCCCCTTCATATTTTTCAGAAGAAGAATCACAATAAATAACATCTGCTTCCAATCCCTTAAAATACTCCATAGAGCGTTTTAAATAGTGATGTCTATTATGTGTTGGTATAATTAGTGAGAAATTATTCATATATCTTATTAGTTGGAATGTGACTTAATCAATTCAAAACATTAAGAATTGATATAATCTCTAATAACTTTTACCATGTAGTCATAGTGGGTTTCATTCAATCCAGGCCAAACTCCGAGCCAAAAAGATTGATTCATAATAGTATCTGTATTAGTCAGATCTCCAACTACACGGTGCTCAATATTTGCATAAGCAGGCTGTCTTAATAAGTTACCACCAAATAATAAACGAGTTCCGATTTTTTTCTCTTCAAGATGTTGAACTAACATGTGTCTATCAGCGGCATCACCTTCTCTAAGCGTAAGTAAAAATCCAAACCATGAAGGGTCAGAATTTGGAGTCGGTTCAGGAAGTATAAATACTTCTTCAAATTCTTTCATTCTTTCATATAATGCCGCATAATTTTCTCTTCTGCGCTCAACAAAATGATTAATCATTTTTATTTGTGATACCCCAAAAGCTGCCTGCATATCTGTCACTTTCAAATTAAAACCAATATGAGAGTAAGTATACTTATGATCATATCCAAAAGGCAAAGTACCTAACTGCTGATCAAAACGACATCCACAAGTATTGTCTTTTCCTGGCTCACAATAGCAATCTCTACCCCAGTCTCTAAAACTTTCTGCCAATTTTGACAATACAGGATTATTTATCAACACTGCTCCACCTTCACCCATTGTAATATGGTGTGCAGGATAAAATGAAAAAGTAGCAATATCTCCAAAAGTTCCTGTTTTTTTGCCATTATAGGTAGCTCCAAGTGAATCACAATCATCTTCAACCACCCATAAATTGTATTTTTTTGCTACACGCATAACCTCATCCAAATCAAACGGATTACCTAAAGAATGAGCAATCATTATCGCTTTTGTTTTAGGGCTTACCGCTGCTTCGATCATATCTGCCTTTACATTATGTGTTGCAATATCAACATCTATAAATACAGGTATAGCTCCAAACTGGATTATGGGATTAATTGTGGTAGGGAAACCGGCCGCAACTGTAATTACTTCATCACCTGGTTTAATTGCACGTGCTCCTAATTTTGGAGATGTTAAAGCATAAAAAGCAACTAAATTTGCCGATGACCCTGAATTAACTAATAAAGATCTGTGTGCTCCAAAATATTTAGCAAAATCATCTTCAAATTGATTAGCAAAACGGCCAGCTGTTAACCATCCATCCATTGCAGCATCAACTCCATTCAAAATATCTTCAGCACTTATTATTTTTCCAGTTACCGGAATATAATCAACTCCTGGTTTTATTTCTTTACCTATATTTTTTCCAATAAACGGTAGTAATTGGCTTTTAAGTGTGTCATCAATATTTTTATATTCCATCTCTTTCCTTTTTAATTTTATTCTTTTTATTTTAAAATTTTAATTTATGTTTTCAGCAATATACTTACCTCTAAGGATGCAATCGTCTGTCCAATAATATTTCCATTGTCCAAATCTGCCTGCCAAAATAATATCACCAAATTCATTGTCATTTTTTACTGTATCCTTTTTAGTCCAATCTGTTGCAGGAGTCAAATCATCATTTTCTCTTATTAACCCAAAATCTGTTAGATAATCCAGAATTGTATTCAATGATTTTTGCCTTTTATGGTCAAAAATGACATTAGCGTATTTAATATAATTCGTATTAACCTCTTCTATGCAGTCTTCATTTTTAATAAGACCCATCTCTACAAGTTCTGCCCCTACTTTTTTACTAATTTGCTCAATTGTTTCTAGTTGTTCTTTATATTTTGAAAAATAAACTTCAACCTGAATCCCACATTTTCCTTCAATTCCATTGTCCGGAGATAATAATTCTGTAAAGTTGATTCGAGTAGCGTATTTATCATCATCATAAACATACAACCAATGAGAATCAATAGTTGCCCGATGATTAACCACAAAATTTAACAGCAAAAGTTCTGAACATACCAAATCTTTGGCTGCATTTTGGATCTCCTGACTAGTTTCTAGGAATTTTACAAATTCCGGCAAAGGTAGTGTATTAATAAGTTTTGTATAATTTTGTTTAGTGCCATCTGTAAAATAAACAGTTTTTGACTCTAAATCTATTCTATTAACACATTTGTTAAATTGAATATTCATATCCTTTCTTAAAAGATTAGTATAACTATAATAACCTCCTGTTTTGGGATACCGAACACTTGTTATATAATGTGTCGATTTATCTAGTGGCCCTTCAAAACCTTTTTTTACTGTTTCTACATCCGGAAAAAAGACCCTATCTCCTACCCAATCTGTAGAAAGTTGTTCAGGATCTAATGTCCAATATTTCTTGGTATAGTTTTTAACAAATTCATTCGAAAACTCATCTCCAAATGCTAATTTAATCCAATCGTCATAATTCGCTGGCTGAACATAATTATCGTTATTATTTCTAGTTTCCAAAAAATCAGAAAGACATTTCGATCTTGTAGGTTCTGGGACAGCATGTAAATTAGACTGGGCAGGATGCGAAATCCAATGTCCTTTGTAATAATTAGTTGGATAAACCGGATATTCTAAAAATTCGTCCTCTACACTTAAGGCAAATAAATCTTTTACATATTGATGCTTGGTAAAAGAAACATGAGGGCCTTCATCCCATGTAAAGCCATTTATCTTGTGAGAATAAATATGACCACCTGAATAACTGTTCTTTTCAACCACCAGACAATCATGTTTCAAGTGATATGAACAGCTTATACCAGCTAAGCCAGCACCTAAAATCAATATCATACCTCTTTTCCTTTATATTTTAATACTAAACCAGCTTCAATAGTAATTTTAGGTTGCCAATTTAACTTTTCTTTTAATTTACCAATAGGTGCACATGCGTGGTTAGTGTCTCTCGCTCTGGAAGGATAGGCTCCCCAATCTGCGTTGATTTTTCTTTCCGTGATCTGCTCAATCTTAGCAGCAATTTCTCTTAAATTATAAGATTTCCCAGTACCTAAATATAATTCTTCGTCATCAAGAAGTGCAAAATTATTGCTCAGATGAACAAAAAAATCAACAACATCATTAATATGAATAAAGTCTAAAAACTGAAATCCATCAGACATTTTTACAGGTTCCTTAGCATCTACTGCATCAAATAAAATATCCATTATTTTTTTCTGACTATCAATCCCACCATAAATAGAAAATGGTGTTACATTCACCACCTTAAATTTACTAATCTCGGAATAATATTTAAGTATAGGCCTAAATGCCGATTTAGTAGCAGAATATAAGTATGTTGGATTGATTACTCCATCATTAAAATGAAATTCTGAGAAACTCCCCACATTTATAAAACACTTTAGTTGCACACTTTTTAAAGCGTTCAATAGTCTTGTCCCAAAAGTAATATTTGAACTTATTAGTTTCTCTATGTCTTCAATTTCGGCTCTTGAAGTAAGGTAGGATGCTAAATGAATTACTAAATCGGGCTTTGCCGTAACAATATTTTCCTCCAAATTCGAATCATCGTTTATAACAACAACTTCGTTCGGTAAGTCCGAGATATTTCGGGTAATGGCATATAACTTATGATCTGTATGTTGTATAAACGCAGAAATCAAATTTTTTCCAACATATCCCGTTGCTCCGGTTATTATTATATTCATTAGAAATATTTTTTATTGACATCAAAATCTTCAAAAGAAATATCACGTAAAGAAATTATAGGGTCCAGAACAGGCAAATTAAATCCAAAAGAATTCCATTTTACGCCACCTTCATTTTCTTTATTTTGTACCGTTGTTGTATGATATTCAACAATCGTATCGTTTTCTAAAGACAAAAAGCCATGCGCAAACCCTCTTCCGATATATAATCCTTTTCTATTTACATCAGAAAGCTCTATTGTAAAATAGTTACCATATGTGTCCGAATTAGATCTTAAATCAAGAACTACATCCAAGATTGATCCTTTAACAACATAAACCAATTTTTCATGATCATTTGGACTATATTGAAAATGCATTCCTCTAAAAACATTTTTATGCGAAACCGAATAAAAACTTTCAGTAAAATTCCATTCTAAATTGTTCTCTATAAAAGTATCTTTATGGATTGTCTTAACAAATTCACCTCTTTCATCTTTAAACGAATTGTATTTCATTACAAACAAATCATTAAAAACAGTAGATTCAATATTCATAAAATTATATTTATTGTAAAAAAGATTTTATCTGTAAATCTGTAAACCTGTTAATATTATTTCCTTTAAAGAATTCATTATACCAATCCATAGTCATACTAACAGCCTGTCTAGCATTCATTTTAGGTTGCCATTTTAATTCAACAATAGCTTTACTGATATCAAGTTTTAGCAATCCTGCTTCATGAAGTTGCCCTTCTGTCTGTTCCACTATATATTCACCTTTGCCCCAACTATCTATTGCCAATTGCAGCATTTCTTCAACTGGTAAAGCATCTGATAATTGCGGTCCGAAATTATATGCTGTGCTATATTTTGTCGGGTCTGAATATAATTTTTTTCCCAATATCAAATATCCTATTACCGGCTCCAAAACATGTTGCCATGGCCTAACAGATTGGGGATTTCTAATTATTACTGGCTTTTCAACAGCAAATGCCTTTGCGATATCAGGAATCAATCGGTCTTTAGACCAGTCACCTCCACCGATTACATTACCTGCTCTCGCTACTGCAAGAGCTTTTTTATGCTGATTATAATTTTTTATATTGAAAAATGAATTTCGATAAGAGTCGATTACTAATTCAGCGCATGCTTTACTAGCACTGTAAGGGTCGTAACCTCCTAATCTGTCATTTTCTCTGTAAGGATAAATCCATTCGTTATTTTGATATACTTTATCGGTAGTGATTAAAATAACACTGCATGGTTTTTCAAGTAAATTAACTGCATCCAAAACATTAGCAGTACCAATAACATTTACTTCAAAAGTCTCTGCAGGAATTTCATAAGATAATCGTACTAAAGGTTGTGCGGCCAAATGAAAAACAAAATCAGGCTGAAAAGAAATTAACTCTTCTTTCAATCGTTCTTTGTCCCTTAAATCTGCTATAACAGAATTACAAATTGCTTCTCCATCGATTAAATGAAACAAATCGTCTTTGGTTTGCGGAGCCAGAGCATAACCTTTTACTTCAGCACCTAAAAGAACGAGAGTCTTTAGCAACCAAGAGCCTTTAAATCCAGTATGACCGGTTAAAAAAACTTTTTTTCCTTGGTAGGTATTTTTCAGCTGATCAAATAATGATGCTACCATGTCTTCCATTTTGCATTACCTGAACTCCACATAGTTTCTAATTCAATTCTATCTCTTAGCGCATCCATACATTTCCAAAAACCAGTATGTTTATAGGCAGCTAACTGCTGATCTTTTGCTATAGCGCCCAATGGTTCTTTTTCCCATTGTGTATCCTCTACATCTCCTTCAAGATATTTAAAAATGCCTGGTTCCAAAACGAAAAAACCACCGTTTATCCACATTCCATCACCAGCTGGTTTTTCAATAAAACTATCAACTTCACCATTATTCCCAATTTCCAGATTACCAAAGCGTCCAGGAACTTGTACACTAGTTAAGGTTGCCAGCCTACCATGTGTTTTATGAAATTTAAGTAATTCTGATAAATTGACATCCGCCACTCCATCTCCATAAGTAAGCATAAAAGTTTCATCTTTAACATATTTTTGAATACGTTTTAATCTTCCTGCTGTGTTTGTATACAATCCTGTATCTATCAAAGTAACTTTGAAAGATTCTGTTTCTGAATAATGAACATTGATATTATTGTTGGCCAGTTCAATTGTTACATCAGAATTATGTAAATAGTAATTATAAAAGTATTCTTTGATATAAGTAGCCTTATAGCCCAGACAAATTATGAATTCATTATAACCATGTTGCTCAAACATTTTTAAAATATGCCATAAAATAGGTTTCCCTCCAATTTCAACCATTGGTTTTGGCCTTGCTTCTGTTTCTTCCATAAGGCGAGTACCAAACCCTCCTGCAAAAATGACTACTTTCATATTTTATATTATTATTTAATCTTTAAATTCTAATCTTTAAATTTCAACTGAAACATTATTTGTCAAAGGATAACTACAACATAATAAATAGTCATCTATATCCAGATCATTTCTTTCTTTTGAAAGTCCAATCATTCTCAATGCTCCGGTTTTTAATTTACTTTTACAAGTGTTACAACTTCCCGTCTGACATGAATAAGGTAATTCTATTCCTAAATCAAGAGCTGCTTCTAAAACACTCTTACCTTTTTCAACTGCAACGGTGCTGTTTATACCTTGAAAATAAACATTTACATTATGTGTATCAATATCTTCAAAATCTTTTGGATTTTTAACCAATTCGAAATCTTCTGAAAAGATATTATCATCGGGGCAATTCAATACACTCAATGTTTCTTTAATAGTGCTCTTTAAATCATTAGGACCACAAATGTAATGTTTCGTTGTTTTTAAATCAATATTTTTGAGTAAATCGTAAATAAACTCTTTATTAATACGACCGCTCTTTACTAAATGATGATTTTGATCTTCACGATGTTGGGAATGCAGATACCAAACCTGTAAACTGTCCGCATGTTTATCAATCATTTCTTCAATTAATTCTAAAAATATGGTCGATTCAAAATTTTTGTTCCCATAGATAAGATTCACTTTTAATTTTGAATCCGAAGCCAAAATTTCCTTCATGATAGAAATCAATGGTGTTATTCCACTACCAGTTCCCCAAAAAAAAACTGTATCGCATTTCTCATCGTGTTGATAAACAAAATCGCCCATAGGTTCCATTACTTCTATTATATCCTCGATTTGCATCACATCATGAATATAATTAGAGAATACCCCTCCTGGAACACGTTTAATTGTTACTTCCAAAAGAGAATCACAAGAAGGCGCTGAAGAAAAAGAATATGGCCTTGAATACTTTCTACCATTAATTCTGGCAGACAAAGTCAGGTACTGACCCGCCTCATATTTTATTTTCTTAAGCCCAGGTTGCTTGAAACAAAGCGTTACAGTATCGCTTGTCTCTTTCCTTATGCTATAGACTTTTAAACTATATTTTTTCATTTACTACTAATCTGATATCTAGTAAAAATTAATTTTAAAATTAAAAAAATGGTTACGAAATTATTTTTGAATATACTTCCCTGGAAGTAGACAAATGGTCTTTTATATTTAATAATTTTATTTCATCGCCATTTAGAAATGCCTCCAACTGCTTTTTCAATCCCGGCTTAAATTGTAAGTCTACAGCATTATCAAATTTATGTTCTACAACTGCAACGGTCCCTTTTTCCTGAACACTGATACCCTCCATGGGTTTTAAATAAATTCGGCGTTTTTCTGTCAGTAATTCGACCGCCCATCTTCCGGCACTTTCCCAATTGGACAAATAACTAAATAAAACACCTTTTTCTGTTATCCCTGCTCCGGTAAAATTAGTTTTTGAATGCCACTTTAAAGTTCCGCCTTTAGAGTAAGCATGCCATTGTTCTGGTTTGCCTGCAAAATAGAATGCCAGATCTACAACATGTGTAGAATTTGCAAAAAACCAATTTTCTTTAACACCTGGTGCTTTTGTTAATGGTTCTATTACATGAGACCATTCTGTAAATTCAAAATGCATCGTTTGTAAGCCTCCATCTTCCTCTATCATTTTATGTGCTTCTGTAACTGATGCATAAAATCGTCGGTTGTAAGCAACATAAATATTTTCTGAAAATGATTTTAGCTTGTCCGCGTTTTCAATTAATTCTTCAATGCTAATTGCAGCAGGCTTTTCTATCAGGACTTTATACGCGCCAGCTTTCAAAACCAAAAGAAGAGTAGGCATTAAAGCCTCTGTTCCTGTAGTTACTATAACATAAGTGTTATTATGCAAATTATTACTCTCTAAATATTTTTCAAGTCCTCCTACAAATGGTTTTATTCCAGTGACAGATTCAAATTTCATTGCAGATTCTTCACCTCTTCCAATTACATCAAATTTTTTGTTTTGAGCAATTAATACTTTAGCATAATCTAGAGCCATAGGGCCCGTTCCTATAAGTAATATTGTTTTTTCCATTAAGTGATCGGTAAAATTTCAGAATTCAATCCGGTTATTTTATTATATTTTTCTAGCATTGATTTTATAAATAACTCATGCGTATGTCTTGCGTCGCTAAATGTTGGTAAGGAACAAAAAGCAGTTTCAAATAATTGTGCTGCAATATTTGCTGTCAACTCACTTTGATATTGAATTTTAAACTCTCTATTTTCTAATTTAAATAAATTCTCTTTTCTTAACTCATAGACTTGAGGCGTTCCTCCTTCTTGAATCACAAATCGCTGTTCATTATTACAAATTGTTGCTGTTATAGAGCTCAAAGTTCCTTTTAATGAAGTAATACTAAAGAATGATTGATCTTCTAAATGTCCTGTCAAAGTTCCTGTAAATTCAACAAATCCTTTTCTAGGACTCTCAACTAATTGATCATCAATGGAATTTACATTTATATCTTGAATTTTTTTTCCTGACAGATAAACAAAAAGATCTAAAAAATGTAGAGCATTACATCCAAGTCCCCAATTACCGCCAATTATGCTATAAACATATTGCTCATCAGTTTTAATACTATTTTTTAAATTTTCATAGGAATGAAACATTCTACGTGGATGATTGACAAATGCAGTAACTTGATACTTGTCCAGCAAATCATGGACTCTCTGATAAGCTCCCAAATCTTGAAAAAGAATCTTTTCTAAAATCAAAAACTTAACCTTATGCTTTTCTAATAATTTATTTGTAATAGACTCTCTCACATTTGCACCTGTCGCAATAATGACCAAATCAAAAAAATGAGGTAAGGTGTCCCATGATTGAGAATAAATTATTTTATGCTCATGAATAATTTCTTTTTCTCTCTGTTGGGCAATCTTAAGTGAATCCATAGATGGGTCTAAAACATAGATTTCCATTTTTCCATTATACTTCACTAATCCCTGAAGATGTCTACTTCCTAATTGCCCCGCTCCAATTATTAAACTTGTTCTCATATTGCAGTCCAACCTCCATCTATTATTAAATTTTGACCTGTAATATATGCTGCTTCATTTGATAGTAAAAAAGCTACAGCCGGTGATATGTCTTTAGGTAATCCCATTCTTCTCAAAGGAACTTTTTTATTATAATTATCCACAAAAAGTGGATTCTGATTATCAAATATTCCGCCTGGAGATACTGCATTTACTCTTACACCATTTGGCCCAAAATAAGATGCTAAATAGCGTGTGAAATTGACAACGCCCCCTTTAATAGCCGAATATGCTGCGGGCATAGTCATTTCGGTACCATCATAAACTGTAAAATCTGGACCAATTACACCATATATAGAAGACATATTAACAATAGCTCCTTTGGACTTTAAAAGCTCAGGCATAATCTTTTGAATGAACAAAAAAGTAGTATTCATTTGCATGTCAACATTTTTCTGCCATGCCTCATATGCAATATCCTCGAATTTTGTTCCCCAATCCTTAGTTCTTGGATAAGCATTATTTACTAATCCATCAATTCTTCCGTAAAATTCAGAAACTAATTTTATCGCATTTACTACTGACTCCTCTGAAGTTATATCAACATTCAAAGTTTTAGTTTCAAAATTTGTTTCTACATTAATATCAGCATTAATTGCTGTGGCTCCTTTGAACGAAAGGTCTTTTATAATTTCTTTACCTAATAATCCTGAACCTCCGGTTACTATTATTATTTTATCTTTTAAGCTATTCATTATTTAAGCATATTTTCAAATTCTCTATAGACTCATCGAAAGAATTCATTGGTTGCTGATTATTTTTTAAACAATTAATAAAATACTCTAATTGAGAAACGTATGTTTCTTTAATATTAAAACCCGAGGCTTTAAATAACAAGTCATTAGAATCATTTCTGACTTCATTTTTTATTAAATCAATAGTCCATGTATCATTATCAAAAACAATTTCGATCTCGCGTTTAGGCTTTCTTCTATAGTAATTTAAGATTATATTGGCTGTAAAGTCATTATATTCTAAAGTATAGTTCGCATAATCAATTGCATCTATTTCTAAGCTGGAAAGATTTCTTAAAATAGATTGTTTCTTGTTTGGCAAACCAAAAAGCCATGTAGTATAATCTAGTTCGTGAAACAAATCTAGATGTACTCCACCCCCCATTCCTGCATTAGCACTATAAATTGTTCTAAAATCTTTTCCAGGTCTCCAATCTGGCAGATATGAGCCACAGTAAATATTAAGTTCATTAATTCGCAAAAAATCTGAATCAATTTTATTTTTTAAAAAGATCAGACAGGGATGAAATCTCAAATTACAGGCTACATAAGTAATTAATTGTTTTTCACTAATTATATCCAGTAATATATTTACATTTTCTAATGTACAAACAGCTGGTTTTTCAATAAATAATGGAATATTTTTTTTTCCTAACTTCTCGATAAATTCATAATGCAGATAAGTAGGATTTGAGATAATAGCAAAATCAAAAAAAATATTTATATCTTCTAAAGTGTAAATATTTTCGATTCCTTCTTCAATTTGTGCATTTAAATTTGATCTCAATGCATAAATCTTCACATCAATCTTTAAAATTTGAAGTGCTTCAATGTGTTTTTTCGCAATAGATCCTAAACCAACTATTAATACATTCATAACTCAAAATCCAGTTTACTGTGTTGCAGTAAATATTCCATAAATAAAAAATCAACTGGATGATCCAAATCAAAACACATATGTTTCATTTCGTAGATCAAAGATTTATCAGTTATAGCACTTTTAAACCCAGATTCAAAAAAAGATCTTCTATACCAATAAAAAGATGCATTCAAGTCATATACTTTTGGAGCTGATTGACGAGTCATAACACTTCCGTCTGGATTGGTTTTTACTAGCGAATAAAATCCATTAGTATTTTCTTCAACCATATTAAAATATGGGTTTCTAGCCGCCGTATTTACAGAAAATAAATTATTTGCTTCAGGGCTGGCAACCATAAAATTTAAGGCCTTTTCAACATCTTCTAAAGTTCTTAATGGTGATGTTACATCTAAATCTAAAATAAAATCATACTTTTCACCTATAATAGACTCTTCATAAAGCAATAAATCTTTTATAGTATCTATTTTACCTGCTACATCTGTGGCTAAATAATCTGGTCTAATGTAGTTTGTATATAATCCTAACTGATTTGCAACCTCTTTAATAGTAGTATCATCTGTCGACAAGCCAACTTTTGCGTTAAATTTTTGCTTTATTCTATCAGTTAAATCTATAGAATAACCTATAAGAGGTTTACCATTAATAATTTTTATATTTTTTCCTGGTATTCCTTTAGAGCCTCCGCGAGCACAAATTGTAATTAATATTTTCATTTAAAATTTTATATTATGAATGTCTATATGAGCTTTCTCAAAGTCTTCATGTTTTCCAACATCCAGCCAATAACCAGAAAAAGGAAAAGAAATAACTTTCAAATTATTATTAATTAACTCTTGCATTAAATCGGGAGCATCAAAAAAAGTATCTTGAGGTATATACTTTAACATTTCTTTTTTCATTAAATAAATACCACCGTTTGAATAATAAGTATAAGTGGGTTTTTCTTTAAAACTTTTTACAGCTCCATTATTCGTTTCCAATACAGCATAAGGAATACTTACCTGATAAGGTATAGTTAAAACAGCTAAATCAGCCTCTCGCTTAATAAATTCAAGAAAAAACTGTTCGTAATCGATATTGGTTAACAAATCGGAATTGGTTACGAGTATATAATCGTGTTCAAAATTTTTAATTTTAGAAACCGCTCCAATGGTCCCTAAGGGTTCGTCTTCCCAAACATATTCTATGTTTATGTTTTTTTCTGTTCCCTGACCAAAATGATTTTCAATTTGTTCTCCCAAATACTTTACAGAAACCCAAAAATCATCAATTCCAAATAAAGCCAACCGATCCAGATTGTGTTCCATAATAGCCTTATTACCAACTTTTAAAAGCGGTTTAGGAACAGTATCTGTCAGAGGTTGCAATCTTTGCCCTCTTCCTCCTGCCATAATAACGGCATCAATAGGCAAATATGATCTAATTTTTCTGAAATTGATAACATTCACTACTTTGTGCTTTTCATCGACAACTGGTACAATTCTAAAATCGCCTTCACGATATTCGATAATTTTTTTAAGGTTGTTTTCTCCTTTTACTATATATCTAGGATTATCCTGAATAATCTCATCAACTTTGCATTCTATTGTAAATCCTTTGAGCAAACCTCTTCTAACATCTCCATCTGTTAATGCTCCTATTAATTTATCTTCATTATCAACGACAAAAAGAATAGCATCTTGCCCTAATTGATTAAATTGAAGTAAAGCTTCTTTGATTCTACTCTTAGAAAGAATCAAATGATCTGTGTATATTCTCATAAATACTCTTTTGTGATTTTAATTATGATATCAGCTACACCTTGTTTATAATAAACATTTTTACCATTGTATTTGTCAAAATTCAAAGCTTCAGCAACAGATAAAATTATAGCCGTTTCGCTAAATTCACAATTCAAAACATTATCACTTTGAACCCTTCCTTTTTGACGGTCTCCAACATTTACGACATACTTCTCAAAAGATGCAGCTTCCAAAATTCCGCTGGAGGTATTCCCAATCAAAATTTTAGCATAATGCATCGCTGAGAAATAATTAATCTTTCCGAAATTTTCAATCAACAAGAATCGATTAGGAAATTCATTTTTTAACTTCTCTAAAGCTTCTCTATAAACAGATCCCTGAGTATCCGCATTAGGCATTGTGATAATTACAAATATTTTTTCCGAAATTGCTTTCAAAGCTCCTTTCATCTCTTGTGCATACTGAACATTATCATGGAAAGACATTGTCTCTGGATGAAAAGTCACTAGGGCAAATTCTTCATCAGGCACATTGAATTTTTCAAAAAAAGCAACTCTATCTATTGGAACAAAGGACTTTATATCATTCAAGCTCAAAGAACCAACATCAAAAACATCTTCTACTGAATCTGTTAAATTAATTACTTTTTTCCTAAAAACATCTGTAGCTGTAAAATGCAATTTTGAAGCTAATGTAATTTGGTGACGGTAAACATTGTCTATTGCTCCCAATGTAGTTTCTCCTCCGTGTAGGTGAGCAAACTTTACTCCAAAAGGGATTCCGGCCTGTACAGCAGCACTCATTTCAAAACGGTCGCCCAAACAAAACACTAAATTGTAGGCATGACTCGCCCAAAAATCCGAAAACTTCAACACTGTCAAACCATAGGATGATGCAATAGATTGTTCATCATCATTTGAAATCAATGAAGAGATAGCATGAATACAGGTGTATCCATCCTTTTCTATATCATTTAATGTATATCCATGATTTTTTGACAAATGAGACCCGAAAGCAATAATCTCCATTTCAAAAAAAGAATCGTTTTTCATTTTTTGAAGCAGGGGAAGATATATTCCATAATCTGCTCTCGAACTGGTCAATATTCCTATTCTCATATAAAATCTGAAAATAATAATTTATCAAATTCGTTTTTATCCGCTTTTAACGTTTTACCTATAATATTTTCCCATTCCATAGGAGAAATTCCATCTCCTGGTCGCAATGAAATAATATCATTATCGGTAATTAAGTGTCCTTTTGATAAACTTTTATTTGTATGAATACTTTTTCTTGCAATAGCAATATTCTTTGTTTCACTTTCACTTGGCTTTTTTTCACCATCACCACTCATTGCCAATTCTATATTACGAATTGCCGTTACCATTTCCTTTAATTCAATTGGCTCTAATGAAGCCACATGATCAGGACCAGGCAACGTTCTATCCAAAGTAAAATGTTTTTCGATTATTGTTGCTCCCAATGCTACTGCTGCAATTGGCACTTCAATACCAAGTGTATGATCTGAATATCCTATTTGAACACCAAATGTTTTTTCTATAGCTAGCATTGCCTTAAGATTTACATCTTTCATAGGTGTAGGGTACTCTGTATTGCAATGCAAAATAGAAATAGATTCTTTTTTCAAACCAAATTTAACTAAAACATCGAGAGCTTGTTTAATCTCTATTTCAGAGCACATTCCCGTTGACATAACAACCGGTTTACCACACAAAGCAATCGCTTTCAAGTAAGGATAATTTGTTATTTCTCCACTTGGAATTTTAAAAAAAGATAAGCCTAAATCATTTAAATAATTTACTCCTTCTACATCAAATGCCGTAGAGAAAAATTGAATTTTTCTCTCTGAGCAATAGGCCATTAATTCTAAATGATTTTCATGGCTCAACTCTAGATTCTTCAACATTGCATATTGAGAATCATCGCCATCATTGATATTAACACTTTGATATTTAGCTTTTTTAGCCGATTTACTCACTAAATTATCAGCTTTAAAAGTCTGGAATTTCACATAATCTACACCCGCATCTACAGCCACATCAATCAGCTTTTTAGCTACTTGAATATCTCCGTTATGATTTACACCTGCTTCGGCTATAATAATTATTTTGCCCATATTTAGATTATTCTACCTGGATTACCCACAACTTTTTTACCATCAGGTATATTAGTAACAACAACGGTTCCAGCTCCTATTATAACATCTTTCCCTACAATAACTCCTTGTTTTATTACAGCATTGGCTCCAACAAATGTTCTATCTCCAATACTGACATTCCCTGCTAAAACTGCTCCTGGTCCTATATGAACAGCATCGGCTAAGACACATTCGTGCTCAATGATACAGCCAGTATTTAATATTACATTTTTTCCAACTTTTGCAAACGCATTGACAACTACATTTTTATTAATAAAAGTGCCATTTTCAATAACAACACTTTTTGAAATGTTTGCTGTTTTATTTAAAATAGTTTCAACTTTCTTTCCTTTGCTTTCAATCAAATAAGCAATATTTTGTCTCAACTTATTATCACCTATTGCAAGAGCAAAAGAAACTTCGTTTTGCCACCCTATAAAATCATCATCGTTTTCAAATCCTAAATAGGGTAAATTATAGGGATCTAAATCCGATTTTTCTTTATCCGAATAACCAATAATTTTTAAACCATTTTCCAAAGCTGTTTCAACAACAACAAAAGAATGACCGGAATATCCAATAAGAATTACTTTTCTATCTGACACTACTTGGTATATTAACAATTCTTTCTTCTAAAAATAAAGCGTTTTTTTGCTCATCTTTTTGACAGTGCTCATACATTGGTAATCTGAACATTAATTGCCAAATTGGCCTTGTCATTACAGCATTTGCATTCGTCTCAGCTAAAAACAAATCTCGTTCAGTTTTATTTTCCAACTCTACACACATTAACCAATAGTTTGCTTTGGTTTCTGGGGTTTCAGTTCTGAACTGAATTCCATTAGTTGCAAAAAATGACTGATACTCTTTTGCTAATTTTCTTTTATTTTTTAAAAAACCATTCAACTGTTCCAATTGTGCACATGCCAAAGCGGCATTCAAATTAGGCATTCTGAAATTATATCCCATTTCATCATGGACATATTCATAAGGATGTGGGATTTTTGCCGTAGTCGTTAAATATTTCCCTTTTTCACCTATTAAAATATCATTGGTAACAATAGCACCACCTCCTCCACAAGTAACTATTTTATTCCCATTAAATGAAAAAACACCAACTTTTCCTAAACCACCTGTTGGCTTTCCTTTATACTCACTTCCTAATGATTCTGCAGCATCTTCTACAACTGGAATTTTCCAAACATTACAAATGGCAATCAGTTCATCTAAATGCACCGGAAACCCAAAAGTATGCATTGGTACACAAGCACTTATTTTTTTCCCTGTCTTTTTATTGTAACAGCCGTCTTCACGCAAATCTCCAAATTCTTCTAAAAACTGTCCCACTGCTTTAGGTGACAATCCCATTGTATCTAAATCAACATCTAAAAAAACAGGGGTTGCATTTTGATATGCAATAGCATTTGCTGTAGCGACAAAAGTCAATGCCTGTGTCAAAACCTCATCACCCGCTTTCACACCCACTAATCGTAAAGCTACCTGAATTCCAGCTGTACCATTGACAACTGCGACAGCCTTTTGAGTTTGGGTAACTGTTTGCATCATCGCCTCAAATTGATCCACATAAGCACCAACAGAAGATACAAAAGTCGAATCAATGGTTTCTAATAAATATTTTTTTTCATTTCCTCCAAAATGAGGAACATGTAGTGGTATAAAATTTTCAGTTTTATACTGTTCTTTTATAAAAGATATAACAGAATGGATAGGTGTCATAATTACATTTTTGAATCTAAATACTTACCTGTTTCTTTATGTCCAAAATTTGGAATCATATCATGAAACAAAGCTACAATTTCTTCCTTATTCCATAATTTATCAACTTTCATTTTCGCAATTTTAGAAGTGAAATTTTTTAATTTAGAGGAATCAAAATTAAGTTCATTTTTAATTACACCTAAATTTTCAAATCGTTCCATATCCAAGACTTCGCTATCGGTAAAAAACTCCTCAAAATCTTTTTCTCCTGTAGTATCACTAGTTGTAAACAGACACGGCCATTTTTTTTGGGTAATTAATGCATCAACATTCGTTCTTGCTTCTTCTTCGGTTTCACACAAATAAGGTTCAAAACCAATTTCAGCTAAATATTTGACAGCAATATCCGCAAAAGAAATTAAATGTAAACTCTCACTGAGTTTAGGAAAGAAAACATCTCTGTTCTCTCCGAATATACACGACATTAAACAAAGTTCACCAGATTCTTTCGGAGTTACAAAATAACGTTTAATGTCATTTGGAGCTACTAATGGCTGTTTTTTCAAAATCCTCTGATTAAATCCATGTAATAAAGATCCATCAGAAAATGCAACATTAGCGAAACGAGCTGTAGAAATTTTAATATCTTGGCTTTTACGCATCAAATACATTTCCATAATACGTTTGGAAGCTCCCATCATATTTACCGGATTAGCAGCTTTATCTGTAGAAACACAAAAATATTTTTTGGTCCCTTTTTCGATAGATTGCTGCAACGTTTTTTCGGTATTAAAAACATTAACGTCAATCATTCGCATTAGTGTAAATGGATCTTTTTCGCTTCGAACATGTTTTAAAGCTGAAAGATTTAAAACATAATCGTAAATCCCATCAGAATTTATAAAAGCATCATATTCAACAGATCCAATATCTAAAGCAAAAGTCTGGAAATCACCATCAATATATCCGTATGAACTTCTTAAATCACGAACCAATTCCACCATATTGTTTTCACTGATATCGACAACATGTAACTTTAATGGATTGCGTTTAAAAATTTCTTTGGTTACTGCTTGACCAATGGAACCTGCACCACCAATAACAAGAAAAGAAGAATTACTAACAATTTTAGACAATTCATTTTCACTATTCAAAATATCTATTTTAAATATTTCTTCTTCTCTGCCAATTAATTTAAGAATATTCATTTGCAATTACTTAAAAACTAATAATAATTATAAAAAACTATTGAGTTATCGATTTCAAAAACTTTCTAAGAATCAAACCAAAAACAACTAAAAAACCTGCTAAAATCCCTCCTAAAACAATGCCTTTAGCTTTACCGAATTTTTCTTTAGGCAAAGGCAAAATAGGATGGTCAATTACCTGAATCAATGGTGTTTCTTTACGTAAAGTAACTTTCGCTAATTCCGTTTGTTTCACTAATTCAGTCAATATGGCTGTATTCGCCTGGACATCCACCTGTCGACGAGCCGAAGGAGCTCTTCGAACATTCAAAGCAGGATTTAAATTAAAAGTATTATCATTGGCTACTGCTACACCTGTAATGGCTCCATTAAGTTCGCGCCGGATAGAATCCGTTTGTCGTTCTAAAACTAGCATATTTTCTTTAGCCTTCTTGCTTTTGGTCTCCACATAAAATTCGGACACTTCATTTACCAGTGCTTCACAAAAATATTTAGCAAACAATTCATTTTCAGAAGCAACATCAATACTGATAATAGATATTTTTTTATCTTTTTGAGCCACAGCCAAAGCGGATTTGGATAAATCCTTATATATCTCACCTAAAATACTATCCTGAACTCTTGTAAACTGCTTACGATTGGCACTGGGAACGAATTCTAACTTAGTAAGGACCGGTTTTTTCTTCCAATTATCTCGCCACTCTTTATTTTGAATGTACATCTCCGCCAGAGAAATAGTCTTTCCATCTACTACTACAGGACTTAATAAGGTTTTCTCCACCATCGAGCGGGATTTAAACAACTCCGTCAAATTTGATGCTGAAAAAGCACCACCGCCACTGCCTCCTAAATCCAATCCAAAAGAACTGGCCAGTCCTAAAGCACCACCTAATCCCCCTGATTTTTCATCTTCTAAAGCAAAAGATAAGGTAGCGGTATAAATAGGTTTTTTAATAAAGGAATAAGTAAGCCCCAAAGCTGCTCCAATAATTCCTGCTAACACAATCACTTTCCATTTCGAAAGCAGGTATTGATACCATTCTCTTCCTTTTTCAATTAATTCTTTAAGAGATATTTCGTCGTTTGGATATTGTTCATTCATATTTTCCATTCTCGATTTTCTATTTTCTATTCTCTGTTTTACGTTCATAAGCATCCCACATGATAACTGATAACTCACAACCCAAAACTGACCACATTATTTAAATGCCGTTATAATCAATAATGCCAAACTGGAAATTACGCTTCCAAATCCAACCCATTCGCCGGCACTCAATTTTTTACGTTCCGGTTTTTCAGGTACTATAATTTGAGAATCGGGTAAGACTTTAGGATAGGATCTGAAAAACAAGAAAGAACCGGTAACATCTGCTTTTCCGTTAGGATAGATAATGTAGGCTTTCTTTTTCCAGCCTTTAGCATCTACACCACCTACAGCACTTAAATAGTATTGGAATGATTTGCCTTTTCGATACGGAATTTCAGAGTTCAGCAACACATTTCCGGAAACTCTTACACCTTCATTAAACTCAGCCACTTCAATCTGATCTCCGGGAAATAAGGTCACATTAGAATAATGTTTTGGGTCTTTTTCAATTTTGTTCCAATCTACCGGTATCGTAGCATACTTCATTTGATTCTTTAATTTTTCATTTGATTTCACGGAACTTGAATCTGAAAGAGATAAATTTAAATCAACGCTTTGTAATTGCTCTACCTGATCTGCTTTAAGGGGTCTTTTGATTTTGACACCATGAGTGTTGGCGATATCCTTTAGTCCTCCAGCGCGGGAAACAATATTATAAATCGTTTCTTTTTTATTTTCTAACACATAACTACCCGGATAAACCACTGCTCCGCTAATGCTTACCATTTGTGGTTTTTCATAAACAGCTACTCTCCTGATGCTAATCACATCAAAAGGCATTAAAGCATAGTTTTTAAGCTGTTCATTATTCTCAGGAGTTAATTCTAAATTAATCAGTTCGATGCGGTTGGGATTGCTATCATCGATATTATCTGACTTCACCATTCTTGCTATTTCAACACGTTTAGAGGCTGAACCTGTTAAACCACCTGCCTGTACCAACAAATCGTTTAGAGTTAAATTATCTAAATACGTATACTCACCGGGATTTTTCACTTCACCGGCTATCGTAACATTGTATTCTTCTCTGAAATCCAAAACAGAATATACAGTCACAATATCTTCTCTTTGTAATAAAATATCAGCATTCGCATCTCCTGAAAGTGCCGCGGCTAAATTGGCGTTTATGATTTCGGTGCTCAAATCACTTTTTAAACGAACAATACGGGTTCTTTGTGTATAAGCATCTTCTTTTAAACCTTCCGCTTTAGTTACCAAATCAGAAATTCGCATTCCTTCGTAAAAAGAATAGGTATTGGGTCTGAAAACTGCTCCTTCAATGCTGATACGATTTTCAAAACGATTTAATATTTTAGAAACATGAAACACGTCACCTGTCTGTGGAAGATAGCTGTTGAATTCACTTTTAAGAATATCACGAACTTTAAATTCCTTAT
>Ga0307414_10000197_pt1 | contig 40591 bp, 40 predicted proteins | sample DK1Ometagenome_FD_203804 | JGI IMG/M metagenome (GOLD analysis project Ga0307414, IMG submission 203804) | Maize rhizosphere microbial communities from greenhouse at UC Davis, California, United States - DK15-O-3 | ecosystem: Host-associated > Plants > Roots > Rhizosphere > Soil | place: USA... | reverse complement strand
CCGAGGCCGGGATGAAAGCCGAAACTGGCCGGAAGATCGACATCGCCGGGATTATGCGCGGTCATCTGCATGAGCAGCGAGGCGCCCTCAATGCGGTACGTCGCGTCGAGATGGAAGGCGAAGGGATAGCTTTGCCGCGTGGTTGCATTGTCGTTCAGGCGATAGCTGAGCCGGTCGGGCGCCTGTTCGATCAGCTGGAACATCTCGCGCCGGGCGATGCCATGGCGGGGCATGGTGTAGCTTTGGCTATCATGCCGGTAGGTGCTGCCATTCAGCTCGCCAATGATCGGGAAGAGCAGGGGCGAATGGGATGCCCAAAAGGCCGCGTCGGCGTCCGTCATCAGCTCGCGATCATCCGCATCGCGCAGGCTGCAAAGCTCTGCGCCGAGCGGGTTGACGGCGGCCCGCAACAGGCTCGATCCGATCTCGTTGGTCATATGATTTGCGCACATCCTCATGGCCGGAAGGCGGCCAGTGGGGGAACTTACAGGCCGCTTTGCAGCTTTTACCAGAGGTTTCAGCATGACCTGAAGGACGGCGCAAGAATGAGACGGTATGCAGCGATGCTCATCCCTCTCCTGTGTGCAAGCGCCGCAATGGCGCAGGACGGGCCGGAGAAGGATGATGATGATGATGACAAGAAAGGCCCAAGCCGCGCCGAGACGATTGTGACGCAGCCCGTGCGTGATGTGGGCATCCAGAAGACGAAGATTCCGGAGGTGCTCAAACAGGCGGTGAAGCAGCCCTATGCCTCGCCCGGCGCGCGGTGCAGCCAGATCGTGGAGTCCATGACGGAACTGAACGCGGTGTTGGGGCCGGACTTTGACGGGAGCAGCAAGGAGAATAAGAATAGATTGGGCAATCTCGCTGCGGCGGGCGGCACGTTTGTGGTCAATTCGCTCATTCCCTTTCGCGGGATCGTTCGCGAAATCAGCGGGGCGGGGCCTGCGCAACGGCGGCTCGACACCGCAATCGATGCAGGGCTTGCGCGGCGCGGCTATTTGCGCGGGCTGGCGGTGAGCCGGGGCTGCGCCTTGCCAGCGCCGCCAGATCAGGAAATCGAGGAGAAGAAATGATGTGGAAGATCAGCGCGGCTTGCCGTGCCGGGCGGCAGAGCTAAGATGAGCCTATGAGGATAGGCGGTCTGTTGCCGCTGCCGGGAAGTAGAAGAGAATGGCCGACGTGATGACGAATTTGAAGGATGATATTCTGCAACGCCTCGCGCAGGCTGCCGGAGGCGCTGACGATCCGACGCCGCCCTCCAGCTATTATATGTCCAGCGTCGAGAGCATGGCGATGAGCATCTTTGATAACAACCCGTCGCTGCGCACATGGATGCACAGTCGCGGGCTTGATCCGCTCAAAGGCCCGCAGGCCGTGCTGGGGCTCGGCTGCCTGCTGGTGCGCGATGCGGAGATTAATCCCCGCTTCGAGCTGACCGATGCCGAGCGCGCCGAACTGGCGGATGATCACGACCATTGAGGCGTGATTAACCGCGCAACGTTGCGCCCTGCTTGTTCGCTGCGGCCACGATGCGCTCGGCAATGGTCTTGAGCTCATCGTCCGAGAAGCTTTTCTCGCTCGGCTGCAGCGTCACTTCGATGGCGAGGCTCTTCTGCCCCTCCGGCACGCCTTGCCCCTCAAACAGATCGAACAGGCGCGCATCCACGATCGCTGCCTTGTCCGCACCGCGCATGGCCCGCACCAGCGCCTCGGCTTCCAGCGCTTGCGGCACGAGGAAGGCGAAGTCGCGCGTCACGGCCTGCAGCGCAGGCGGTGAATAAGGCGCGCGCATGAAGCCGCTCTTGCGGGACTGCGGGATCGCATCGAGATAGATTTCCGCCGCGACGACGGTGCCATCCAGATCGAACGCCTTGGCAATGCGCGGGTGCAGAACGCCATAAGCGGCCAGCACCGTCTTGGGGCCAAGGCGCAAGGTGCCGGACTGGCCGGGGTGATAGGCGCTGCCTGCCTCATCCATCATCTGCAAGCGGGCGGTGGGCGCCCCAGCCGTATCGAGCAAAGCAATGACCTCCGCCTTCGCATCAAACGCATCGAAGCTTTGCGCCTTGCCATGCTGCCAGCCGCGCGCGCGCTTGTGGCCCGCCATCACGATGCCGAGCGTCAACCGCTCATCGCTGCTGCCATCGGCGGCGCGGAAATAGCGGCGGCCAAGCTCGAACAGGGCGATGGAGGATGCACCCCGGTCCGCATTGCGCCCCGCTGCCGAGAGCAGGCCCGCGAGCAACGTTGGGCGCATCACCTTCAGCTCTTCGCTGATCGGATTGGCCAGCGTCCAGTCGCCGCCGCCAAAGGGCGCCGCTTCCGCCTCGGAAATGAAGGACCAGTTGATCGCTTCATTGAGGCCACGCGCAGCCGCAGCCCGGCGCGTGCGGCGCTCGACCAGTTGCAGCGGCGTTGCGGTTGGCTTGGCGACACCGGGTGCGCGGGGGAGGGGAGCGGAGGGCACATTGTTGAGACCCTCGATGCGGATCACTTCCTCGACGATGTCGGCGGGGCCATGCACATCGCGGCGCCAGCTTGGCACGCTCACAAGCCAGTCGGCAGCGACCTTGAAGCCCAGCCCTTCCAAAATCGCACGCTGGCGGTCAGGCGCTATGGCAAGCCCGCCCAGCTTCTCAGCCAGCTCAGGATCATAAACCACGACCCGCTCATCAAGAGGCGGCGTGCCTGCGCGCGTCATCTCGCTCGCCATGCCGCCGCAAAGGGCCAGCACGAGGCGCGTCGCGATATCCAGCCCCTCTTCAAGAAACGCCGGGTCCACGCCACGCTCGAACCGTTGCCGCGCGTCGGAGGTGAGCGCCAGTTTCTGCCCGGTGCGGGCAATGCTCTCCGGCGTGAAATAGGCGCACTCGATTAGCACATCGGTGGTGCCCAGCTGCGCGCCTGAATGCTCGCCGCCCATGATGCCGCCAATGTCATGCACGGCCGCATCGTCCGCGATCACGGTCATGCTGTCAGTCAGCGTGTAGCTTTTGCCATTGAGCGCCAACACCTGCTCGCCAGCAACCGCCTTGCGCGCGACAAGGCCGCCCTTGAGGCTCGCCATGTCATACACATGGAGTGGGCGACCAAGGCCGATCATGATGAAATTGGTGATGTCCACCAGCGCGCTGATCGGCTTTTGGCCAATCGCCTTGAGGCGGCGCGCCAGCCACTCCGGCGAGGTGCCGTTGGTGACGCCATGCACGCTGCGCGCATAGAAAGCGGGGCAGCCGTCCACATCATCCGTGCGGACATCAGGCCCTGCGCCCTGCGCTGCGATCCGTGGCAATTGCCCAATGATCGCGTCGAGCGGGATCAGCGTGCCAATGCCCTTGGCGGCGAGATCACGCGCGATGCCGCGCACGCCCATGCAATCCTGCCGGTTCGGCGTGATCGAGACTTCGATGACCGGATCGTCAATCTGCGCATAGTCCGCAAAGGCGGTGCCCACCGGCGCGTCGAGCGGCAGCTCGATAATGCCCTCATGGTCCTCGCCCAGCTCCAGCTCGCGCGTGGAGCACATCATGCCATTGGATTCGACACCGCGGATGGCCGCAACACGCAGCACCATGCCATTGGCAGGCACGGTCGCACCCGGCATCCCGAACACGCCAACCAGCCCCGCGCGCGCATTGGGCGCACCGCACACGACCTGCATGGGGCCATCGCCTGCATCGACGCTCAGCACCTGCAGCTTGTCTGCCTGCGGATGCGGCGCGGCGGTCAGCACCTTGGCGATGCGGAAGCCGCTGAGCTTCTCGGCGGGGTTTTCGACGCCCTCAACCTCAAGGCCGATATCATTGAGCGCGCGCAGGATCTGCTCCAGCGTGGCGCTCGTCTCAAGATGCTCCTTGAGCCATGACAGGGTGAATTTCATGCGCCCACTCCTCCGCTCAGCGTGGGCACATCCAGCGCCGAGAAACCATAATGGCGCAGCCAGCGCAGATCGCCATCGAAGAAGGCGCGCAGATCATTCATGCCATATTTCAGCATCGCCAGCCGGTCGACACCGGTGCCGAAGGCAAAGCCCTGCCATTCCGCCGGGTCCAGCCCGCAATTGCGGATGACTGACGGGTGGACCATGCCGCTGCCGAGCACTTCCATCCAGCCGCCATTGGGCGTGTCGCCCCCGCCGCCGATGACGCGCTGACCCTTCTCGATCGTGTAGCCCACATCGACTTCCACCGATGGCTCTGTGAACGGGAAATAGCTGGGGCGCAGGCGCAAAACGATATCGTCGCGCTCGAAGAAAGCCTTGAGGAAAGTCTCCAGCGTCCATTTCAGGTGGCCGAGGTGAATGCCCTTGTCGATGACAAGGCCTTCGATCTGGTGGAACATTGGCGTGTGGGTCGCGTCGCTGTCCGAGCGATAAACGCGGCCCGGCGCGATGATGCGGATGGGCATCTGCTGGTTCATCATCGTGCGGATCTGCACGGGCGATGTGTGCGTGCGCAGGAGCATCGCTGCATCCTCGCCATTGCCGCCAACCGCGCGGGCCTCATCGCCGAAATAGAATGTGTCGTGCATCGCGCGGGCAGGGTGCGTCTCGGGGATGTTCAGCGCGGTGAAGTTGCGCCAGTCATCCTCAATCTCCGGGCCGGTCGCGACGGCGAACCCTAAGTCCGCGAAAATCTCCGCCAGCTCGTCCATAACCTGGCTCACCGGGTGGATGCTGCCTTGCGCGGGTGGCGCTGCGGGGAGCGTCATATCGAGGCGCTCGCCTGCGAGTCGCGCATCGAGCGCGGCTGTTTCCAGCGCCGCCTTGCGTGCGGCAATCGCATTGGTCACGCTCTCGCGCAGATCGTGGATCGCCGGGCCTTTTGCCTGCCGCTCATCGGGCGTCATCGCGCCCAGCGTTTTGAGCAGGCCGGTCACGACGCCGCTCTTGCCGAGCGCGCCAATGCGCAGCGCCTCCACATCGTCGAGCGTGTCGGCGGCATTGATGTCGGCCACGAGGCCGTCCTTGAGCGATGAAATCTCTGTCATGGGCCGGTCCGCTAGCCTAATTCGCGCAAAACGAAAAGGGCAGCTGCGCGTTGCGGCTCAGATGCGGTGCCCAAGCAGGGCGCCGCCAAAGCCGATGAAGATGCCGCCGGTCAGCCGGTTGAACAGTCGCTGGCGCGCAGCCGGTGCCAGATAGCGCGCAATGCCATGCCCGCCGAGCGCGTAAACCGCATACCAGATGCACTCGATCACCACGAAGGTGAGCACCAGGATCGTCAGTTGCGTCGCGAAATTGCCGCGTATGTCGATGAACTGCGGGAAGAGCGCTGCGGCGAAGATGATGAGCTTGGGATTGGAGAGGCCGGTGAGCAGCCCACTGCCGTAAAGCGCCCATCCGCTCCCGCGCGGTGCATGGGCGATGTCGCCTTCCATAGCAGGCGTGCGCCACGCCTTGATGCCCAGCCAGATGAGATAGATCGCGCCAGCATAGCGCAGCACATCGAACAGCTTGGGAGACGCCTTGAGCAAAGCGCCGAGGCCCAGTGCGGAGGCAATGAGGCACAGCAGCACCGCGCTGAGCAGGCCCGCCATCGTGCCCATTGCGCGGCGCGGGCCATAGTGAATGGACTGGTTCATTACATGCAGCATGTTCGGCCCCGGCGTTGCCGAGACGATGAAGACGACTGTGACGTATAACCACCATGCCTTGAGCGCCATGAGCTGCTCCAATCCATCAGTGAGAGAAAAAGCCCCAGGTAACAAATCGCGTGAAACAAAAAGGGCGCCGGAGTTGCCCCCGGCGCCCTTCACGTAATCGGTATTCCGTTCGTTCAGGCAGCAGCCGGCAGCGCAGCGCGCGCTTGTGCAATAATGCCCTTGAACACATCGCCTTCATGCATCGCAATGTCGGCCAGAACCTTCCGGTCCAGTTCAACACCAGCAAGCTTGAGGCCATGCATGAACACGCCATAGGTCAGGCCTTCAGCGCGGACAGCCGCGTTGATGCGCTGGATCCACAGGGCGCGGAAGGTGCGCTTCTTAACCTTACGGTCGCGATATGCATATTGACCGGCTTTTTCGACAGCCTGGCGCGCAATACGGATGGTGTTCTTGCGACGGCCATAATAGCCCTTCGCCTGTTCCAAAATCCTCTTATGCTTCGCCTTGGTGGTCGTACCGCGTTTTACACGTGCCATTTCGCTTTACTCCTTAGCCGAGGCCGTAAGGCGCCCAGAGGCGCACATGGGCTACATCTGCATCGGACAACACTTTGGTGCCGCGATTCTGGCGAATATATTTTGCGTTGTGGCTCATCAAACGGTGGCGCTTACCAGCGACACCATGCTTGACCTTGCCAGTGGCGGTGAATTTGAAGCGTTTCTTCACACCGCTCTTGGTCTTCATTTTGGGCATTTGCGTCTCCTTTTGTCTTTAGCGCACAGGCTCGAAAGCGCGTGCAGACGATTGCGGACAGACACGGCAGCCCTACTGGCCGGCCCGTCCCATTGGTTCCCACATGACATGGAAGCGCATGCCCTTAGTCAGACGGGCGCGCAGAAGCAAGATTGAATCGCTGCGCCGGGTTGATCTCGGTCAAGGAACGCTGCGCGTTTCCGCCGCATTATGCTAGTATCGGGTGGTCGCTGACGCGGCGAATGAGAGGAAGTTGCCATGAAGACCGTGATGGTTTTGATCCATGATGACGCGAGCCAGGAAGCGCGCCTGCAAACCGCGCTGGATGTCGTGCGGGAAGTGGAGGGGCATCTTGTCTGTCTGGACGTGGTGCAGATGCCGATCTTTGCCGATGGTTTCGGTGTTGGCGGCGCAACGGGTGTAATGATCGTTGAGGAACGTGATCGGGAGGATGAGAATGTCAGCCGCCTCGAGCCGCGGCTCGCGAATGAGGGCATCAGCTATGAATGGGCGAGAGTCCACAGCCAGTCCGACGAGGCCATTACGGACAGCTTCCGGCTGGTCGATCTGATCGTGGTCGGCAAGCAGGGCGTGGGCGAGATGACCGAGACGGGCAATGCCGCCTCGCGCCTGGCCGCGCTGACTTCCGCGCCGATCCTGCTGGTGCCGACCGAGCAGAAGCGCTTCGATCCGCTGGGCAAGGCGCTGGTGGCCTGGGATGGATCGCGCCCCTCCGATGCGGCCCTGCGCGCGGCGGTGCCGTTGTTGCGCGGATCGAGCGAGGTTGAGGTCGTTACCGTTGGCGAGGATGGCGCCGATCCAAACGAGGCTGCGGCCTATCTCGCCCGGCAAGGCTGCACTGTCACCAGTCGCTTGTTGCCCCGCACGGGCGATGTGAGCGCGCAATTGCTCGACGCCATGCAAAGCTCTGGCGCGACCTATTGCGTGATGGGAAGCTATGGCCACGGCCGCCTGCGCGAGCAGATTTTTGGCGGCACCACGCGGACGTTGCTGGCGAAAGCGCCTATTCCGCTACTGCTCTCGCATTGAGGGCGGCGGCCTCAGGCTGACACCGCAAAGGCGTTCACGTCGATCAGCGAGCCAGCCTGATGGTTGGCGGCTTCCAGCAAGCGGCGCTCCAGCGTTGCAAGGCGCGTCTTGCTCTCCAGCTTCCCACCGAGCAGATCGGTGAGGTAGAAAGTATCGACCGCGCGCTCGCCAAAGGTAGCGACATGGGCGCTGTGGACCATCGTCTTTGACTGGAAGAGCGCGAAGGCGAGGCTGAGCAGCAGGGCGGGCCGATCCCGCGCCATCACCTCGACCACGGTGAAGCGGTTAGAGGCTTTATTGTCGATCAACACTTGCGGCACGACCTCAAAGGCTTCCGCGCGGGTGCGCGAAAGGGGGCGCTGGTCTAGCTTCGCCATCAGCTTCTGCCGGTTGAGCAGCGCATCCTCGATATAGGTCTTGATGCGGGCAATCTGTTCGGGCGCATCGAAACGCCCGCCAAGCGGGTTCTGCACGAGGAAATTATCGAGCGCCGTGCCATCCTTTAGCGTGTGGATGCGCGCATCGATGATGTTGCCGCCCGCAAGATGGATAGCGCCTGCGATCCGGTAGAACAGGCCGGGGTGATCCGCTGCGTAAACCGTGACCAGCGTCGCACCTCGCTCAGGGTAGGGCTGCGCGTCGATGGAGAGCTCTGCAGGGCCAGCCGCCAGCAAATGCCGCGCATTGCGCTCAAGAATATGGTCGGGCTCGGCGATCCAGTAGGATTGCGGGAAGCCTTTCACCAGCGTCTCGAACGTGCTGTCTGACACGGCGAGGCGCTGCCGCAGCGTATCGCGCTTCTCCTCGATGCGCTCCTGCCGTCCGCGCAGCTTGTGGCCGGGGCGGATGACTTCCTCAGCCGATTCATAAAGCTCGGTCAGCAATTGCCGCTTCCAGCTGTTCCACACGCCGGGGCCAACCGCACGGATATCCACGATGGTCAGCAGCACCAGCAGCCGCAACCGCTCGGAGCTTTTCACAACCTCGGCAAAGTCCAGGATGGTCTTGTAATCGGAAAGGTCGCGCTTGAAGGATGTGGCCGACATCAGCAGATGATAGCGCACCAGCCATGCCACGGTCTCGGTTTCCGCCGCGCTCAGACCCAGCCGGGGGCAGAGCTTCTCGGCCACTTCCGCGCCCAGCACGCTATGATCGCCGCCGCGCCCCTTGGCGATATCATGCAGCAGCACAGACACGTAAAGCACCCGGCGCGAGATCACTTTCTCGATGATGTGGCTGGCGAGTGGATGATCCTCTTTAAACTCGCCGCGCTCGATCTTCGACAGGAGCCCGATGGCGCGGATCGTGTGCTCATCCACCGTATAGTGGTGATACATGTCGAACTGCATCTGCGCGACGACGCGGCCAAAATCGGGCACGAAGCGGCCAAATGTGCCCGCCTCATTCATCCAGCGCAGCACCTTTTCAGGGTCGCGCGGCGAGGTGAGCACACTCATGAACAGCGCATTGGCTTCCGGATCGTCACGTACCTTGCGGTCGATCAGAGCGGCATCGCGGTTGAGCGCGCGCATGGCGTTGGGGTGGATCTCCAGCCCATGTTTGTCGACCAGGGCGAAAATTTCGATCATCCGGCTGGGTTTCTGCTGGAAGAAATCATCCTCCGGGATCGTGATCCGCCCGCGATCAAGGATGAAGCCATCGAGTTTGCGGGGCCTGCTGAACATGGCGGGGATATAGCGCCGCCCGCGCGAGCCCATGGCGTCATCGAGATGGGCAAGGAACACGCCGGTGAGATCGCCGACCGTCTTCGCCATCAGGAAATAGAGGTGCATGAACCGCTCGACCGGCGAGCGGCCACGGCGGGCAACAAAGCCCATGCGCTGCGCCACCTCGATCTGCAGATCGAAGGTCAGCCGGTCTTCACCGCGATTGGAAACCTCATGCATGTGGCAGCGCACGGCCCAGAGGAAATTCTCGGCGCGCTGGAATTGGGAGAGCTCGGCGCGGGTGAGCAGGCCGACATTCACCAGCTCGGCCACCGTGCGGACGCGGTTCACATATTTGCCGATCCAGAACAGCGTGTGCAGATCGCGCAGGCCGCCTTTGCCCTCCTTCACATTGGGCTCGACGACATAGCGGCTGTCACCCATCTGCTTGTGGCGCGCATCCCGCTCGGCCAGTTTCTCAGCAACGAAGGCGCGCGCGGTGCCCTGCATCACATCGGCATCGAAGCGCTTCATGCACTCATCATAAATGCCGCGATCGCCCCACACGAAGCGCGCTTCCAGCAGCGCCGTGCGGATCGTCAGATCGGACTTTGCCATGCGCACAGTCTCATCGATCGAGCGGCTGGAATGGCCCACTTTCAGCCCCAGATCCCACAGCGCATAGAGCATGGATTCGATGACCTGCTCGGTCCAGTCCGTGGGCTTGTAAGGTGTGATGAAGCCGATATCGACATCGCTATACGGCGCCATCTCGCCGCGCCCATAGCCGCCAACGGCAAGCAGGGAGAGCCGCTCCGATGCCGTTGGATTGCTGATCGGATAAAGATGCGTGATCGTCGCGTCGAACAGCAGGCGGATGATCTGATCCATCAGGAACGCCTGGGACGTCACCGCGTCGCGCCCACGCGTGGGATTACGGGCGAGGCGGCGGGAGACTTCCTGGCGCCCGTCCGCCAGCACTTGCTGCAATGTCGCCACGATCAGCTTGCGGCGCGCGCCAGCGTCGCTCACCTCAGCCAGTTGCGCATTCATGGCATCGGCGATCTGGCGGCGATCGACAATCGCACGCCGACCGTGCAGCGAATCAGGGATCTTATTCATCGCCAGCCAATATAGGCGCAGCGCGTGACAATTGCTTGAGCGCATAAATCAGGTCGAGCGCTTCTCGCGGTGTGAGGCTGTCGGCGTCAATCTCGCCCAGCTTTTCACGCAACGGATCGACGGCTGGCTCAGCTTGCTTTTGCAGCGTCGCGGCGAAGAGCGGGAGGTCATCCAGCCCGGCTGCAATGCCGCCCGTTTTTGCGCGTCCGGCCTCCAGCTTACCCAGCACGGATTTGGCGCGGGACAGCACAGGCGCTGGTAGCCCGGCAAGGCGTGCCACGGCAAGGCCATAGCTGCGGTCGGCAGGGCCTTGGGAAAGCTCGTGCAGCAGAACGAGGTCGCCCTGCCACTCGCGCGCCCGCACATGGTGGAGCGTCAGCGCATCCAGCCGCTCGGCAAGGCGGGTGAGCTCATGATAATGGGTGGCGAACAGGCAGCGGCAGGCATTCACATCATGGATCGCCTCGACCACGGCCCAAGCGATGGCGAGGCCATCATAGGTCGATGTGCCGCGCCCGACTTCATCGAGAATGACGAAACTGCGTTTGGTCGCTTGCGCAAGAATGGCGGCGGTCTCGATCATCTCGACCATGAAGGTGGAGCGGCCCCGCGCCAGATTATCCGATGCGCCGACCCGGCTGAATAGCCTGTCGACCAGCCCTAGCTTTGCCGCGCGGGCAGGCACGAAGCCGCCCGCCTGCGCGAGGACGACGATGAGCGCATTCTGGCGCAGGAAGGTGGATTTACCGCCCATGTTAGGGCCGGTGACGAGCCACAAGCGACTATCGGGCGTCAGCGTGCAATCATTGGCGACGAACGCTGCGCCGCTTTTGGCAAGCGCTGCCTCGACCACCGGATGCCGTCCGCCCTCGATTTCAAGGCATGGCTCGTCGGCAAATAATGGCCGCGCCCAGCCGCCTTCCACCGCGCGCTCGGCCAGTGCGCAGGCGACGTCGATGCGCGCGAGCGCCTGCGCTGCCTCCGCAATGGCCATGCGTTGCGCCACAACGTCGGCAACCAGTTCCTCGAAATGCGCGGCCTCGGCGGTGAGGGCATGAGCGCCAGCCTGGGCGACGCGCCCCGCCTGCTCGTGCAGATCGATCGAATTGAACCGCACCACGCCTGCCAGCGTCTGGCGATGCGTGAAGCCGCTATCGGGCGCCATAAGCGCATCGGCATGGCGGGCCGCAACCTCGACATGATAGCCGAGCACGCCATTGTGGCGGATTTTGAGCGCGGCGATGCCTGTCTGATCCCGATAGCGCGCTTCAAGGGCTGCAATCGCCCGGCGGCCATCACCTGCCAGCACGCGCAGGTCATCGAGCGCGGCGTCATATCCATCGGCGATATAGCCGCCATGCGCTGTTTCCGTGGGCGGGGCTGGCACCAAAGCGCGGAACAGTTTGTCGACGAGTGCGCCATGTCCATCGAGCGCGGGAAGCAGAGCATCGAGCAGTGCCGGGCGGTCGGGTAGTGCACCTAACCGCTCGCGCAGATTGCGCGCCGCATCCAGCCCATCGCGCAGCTGGCCAAGGTCACGCGGACTTCCTCGCCCGATTGCCACGCGGCCCAAGGCCCGGCCAATATCCGGCAGGGCCCGCAACTTTACACGCACATCCTCGCGCAATGGCCCATCATCATGGAACCATTGCACCAGATCGAGCCGCGCCTCGATGCGGCCCTGATCCATTAGTGGCGCTGAGATATCCGCCGCGAGCATGCGGGCCCCTGCACCCGTGACCGTGCGATCGATCGTGGCGAGCAGGCTGCCTGCGCGCTGTCCGCTCGCGGTCTGCACAATCTCCAGACTTTCGCGCGTCGCTGGATCGATGGCGAGATGATCGCTTGCGCCTGCGCGCACCGGCGCGGTGAGGAAGGGCATGCGCCCTTGCCCCACATGCTCCAGATAGCCGAGCAGTCCGCCGATGGCAGACAATTCAGTGCGGGAGAATGTGCCGAAGCTCTCCACTGTCCGCACGCCGAAGTGGCGACAGATATCCGCTTCCGCCCTGCCGCTATCGAAGCTGCGGCTTTCGAACGGATGGGTCTGCGGAATCTGATCGGCAAGGCTCGGGCGCGCAATCACTTCGCTTGCGCCGATGCGCGCCAGCTCCGCCTCGATGCCGCCACTCTCGATGGAGACCACCTCCAGCCGCCCTGTGGAGATATCCGCCGCCGCGATGGCATAATGCCCTGCTGCCTCGCCAATGGCCGCCAGCAGATTGGCCCGGCGACTATCCAGCAGCGCATCCTCGGTGAGCGTGCCTGCGGTAACAAAGCGCACGATGGCGCGGTTGACCAGCGACTTGGAGCCGCGCGCTTTTGCCTGCTCTGGCGTCTCGGTCTGTTCGGCAATGGCAACGCGATGCCCGGCCCTGATGAGTCGCGCCAGATAGCCATCTGCGCTGTGCACTGGCACGCCGCACATGGGAATCGCCGCGCCCTGATGCTCGCCGCGGGTCGTCAGTGCGATGTCGAGAACAGCGGCGGCAATCTTCGCATCATCGAAGAATAGCTCGAAAAAATCACCCATGCGATAGAAGAGCAGATCGCCCCCAGCATCGCCCTTAAGTGCAAGATACTGCGCCATCATTGGCGTCGGGCCATTGCTGCTTTTTGCGCTGGTGCGGGCTGTGCTGGTGGGCTGATTGGTCACGCAGGATGCGTTAGCAGGCGCAGTCGCTGCCGAAAAGCAGGGAGAGCTATGTGCAAACTTATCCGCATGGGCTCTTGTGAAACTGGCTCGAATATCGCTAGGGCTGCGGCGATCTGAAGGAAAATTGCATGACCGATAAAGCCGCCATCGAATTCTCCGAGCGCGAAGCGCTTCTGTTTCACTCCGCCGGGCGGCCGGGCAAAATCGAGATCATCGCGTCCAAGCCGATGGCGACCCAGCGCGATCTCGCGCTCGCTTACTCGCCCGGCGTTGCCGTGCCGGTGCAGGCCATCGCGGATGATCCATCCAAGGCGTATGATTATACCGCCAAGGGCAATCTGGTCGCGGTCATTTCCAATGGCACCGCCATTCTCGGCATGGGCAATCTGGGCGCGCTTGCCTCCAAGCCGGTGATGGAAGGCAAGGCAGTCCTCTTCAAGCGCTTCGCCGATGTCGACGCAATCGACATTGAGCTCGATACCGAAGATCCAGAAGCCTTTATCAATGCCGTTGCGCTGATGGAGCCAAGCTTTGGCGGCATCAACCTTGAGGATATCAAGGCACCCGAATGCTTCATGATCGAAGCGGCGCTCAAGGAGCGCATGAACATCCCAGTCATGCATGACGATCAGCACGGCACCGCGATCATCTGCGCGGCTGGCCTCATCAACGCCTGCTATCTGACCGGGCGTGAAATTCGCGATCTCAAGGTCGTCGTCAATGGGGCCGGCGCAGCAGCGATTGCCTGCACCGAGCTTATCAAGGCGATGGGCGTGCCGCATGACAATGTGATCATGTGCGATCGTGAAGGTGTCATCTATCAGGGCCGCACGACGAGCATGGACCAGTTCAAGTCCGCCCATGCCGCGCGCACCGATGCACGCTCGCTGCATGATGCGCTCAAGGGTGCCGACATCTTCATCGGCCTCTCCGCAAAGGATGCGCTCAAGGCCGAGTGGATCACCGAGATGCGCGACAAGCCGATCATCTTCGCGATGGCGAATCCTGATCCGGAAATTCTGCCGCCGCTCGCCAAGGCTGCGCGGCCAGATGCGATCATCGCCACAGGCCGCTCGGATTATCCCAATCAGGTCAATAACGTCCTTGGCTTCCCCTTCATTTTCCGCGGCGCGCTTGATGTGCGGGCAACGGCTATCAACGAGGCGATGAAGATCGCCGCGGCACAGGCCATCGCAGCGCTTGCGCGTGAGCAGGTGCCCGAGGAAGTGGCGCTGGCTTATGGCACCAAGCACAGCTTTGGCGCCGATTATATCATTCCCGCGCCATTCGATCCGCGCCTGATGGAAGTGGTGCCTGCTGCCGTTGCGCAGGCCGCGATGGAATCAGGTGTCGCCCAGCATCATATCGAGGATATGGACGCCTATCGCCAGTCGCTGCGCGCCAGGCTGAACCCCACGACATCCGTACTCGCGCTTGCCTATGAAGGCGCCAAGGCATCGCCCAAGCGCGTTGTGTTTGCTGAAGCCGAAGAGGAAGTGGTGCTGCGCGCCGCGATCCAGTTCCGTGATGGCGGCTATGGCATTCCGGTGCTGGTCGGCCGTCAGGATGTCTATGATCGCCTGCGCGAGATGGGCGTGCGCGATCCTGAGAGCTTCGAGCTTTATAACAGCGTCAATTCACCGCTCGTCCCCCAGATGGTGGACATGCTCTATGAGCGGCTCCAGCGTCGTGGCTATCTGCGTCGCGATTGCGAGCGGATGGTCAATCGCGATCGCAATATCTTCGGCGCGCTGCTGCTCAAAATGGGCGAGGCGGATGCCATGATCACTGGCGTCACGCGCACCTATTCGCAAACGATGCGCGAATTGCGCCGGGTGATCGACCCCGCCCCGAATCGCACCTGTTTTGGCATGCACATTCTCGTGGGCCGCAGCCACACGGTGTTCATGGCCGATACCACGGTGAATGAGCGCCCCAATGCACAGGAACTGGCGGACATTGCCGATGGCGCCGCCGCCCTTGCCCGCCGCATGGGCCATGAGCCGCGCGTGGCCTTCCTCTCATACTCAACGTTCGGCAATCCACATGGCAACTGGCTGGACAGTCTGCGCGAAGCTGTCGCCATTCTCGATCAGCGCGGCGTTGACTTCGAGTATGAAGGCGAGATGGCGCCAGACGTTGCGCTCAACCCGCGCGTGATGGCGAACTATCCGTTCAGCCGCCTCTCCGGTCCCGCCAATGTGCTGATCATGCCGGGCCTGCAATCGGCCAACCTCTCAGCCAAGCTGTTGCGCGAACTGGGCGGCGATTCGGTGATCGGCCCGGTGCTGCTCGGCATGGGCCAGCAGGTTCAGGTCGCGACGATGGCGTCGACGGCATCCGAGCTGGTGACGTTGGCGGTTCTCGCGGCGGGCGGCATCGCGAGCTAAGGCGGATTGCTTCAATCCTCCCCGCTGGCGGGGAGGTGGCGGCGCGAAGCGCTGACGGTGGGGGATTGCGGGCTTGCGCTAATTTGCCTGCCCCCCTCCACCACCAGCTTCGCTGGCGGTCCCCCTCCCCGCGAGCGGGGAGGAATTTAAAATGCTTAGCCTCTAAAGACAGCGCTCAAACGTCTGCGTACGACCTTTGATCGATCCATCGCGCAGCAGCACAGTACCATCGCGGCAAGTCTTGCCGTCTTTCTCCACCGCATCACCCACCACGACCAGGCCGTGATACGTCCCGGCCTGCCAGTTTTGCGGCTCACCACTTCTCAGCGCCAGGCCCACGGCATTATCGACGCTGGGGATCAGCAGATAATTGCCTGAACTCACGATCGCATCGTCAGGCGAGGCGATTGCTGCGCTCTTCTCTTCGGCAGGTTTGGGCGCAATGGTCACGCCTTGCGCGATTTGCGCTTTGGCGCGAGGTGCCGGCGCGGCCAGCGGAGCGGGTTTGCGCTCTTCGATCACCGCGCTCAGAAATGCAGCGGGTTGCTCGGTGGGGATGGTGGTTTGTGGGGCGAAGGTCGTAGCGGCGTTCGACGGTTTGATCTGGCTCATGTCCACAATCGCTGCCGACACGGTTTCGCCACTCGCGAGCGGACCAGTGCTCGACCAGAGCCAGCCAGCCAGGGCGATCGTCAGCGCCGTCGTGCAGATCACGCCGACAATGAGCATCAAGCGACGGCCCAAGCTCTCGCTCTGCGCGGCGCGACTCGGCTGAGGCGTCTCAGCCTGAAGCTGTTCGCTCGCCCGATCGAAACCGACCTCAAGAGACCCGACGGCAAACCGCCAGCGGCTTCTTTTTGCGCTATAACGCCCGACTGGCACCTGCTCGGTAAAAAGATCCGGGCGCCGGAAGGGCTGCAAATCCCCAATATGCTGCATCACCGCTCTCCCGCACTGGGACGATTTGAAGGCAATGCGATGGTGAATGCAAGTGAAACCATGTTGGCCCTAGGGTAACATGGTTCGTAACCCCATCATCGACAAATCAGCCCAGCTTCGATTAGGGCCGATATCAGGGCTGCGTGCCGCCCGGGCCGCCGCTTGGACCGCCGCCCATGCCGCCAGCGCCAACTGCGCCAATATTGCCGAATACTTCATCGAGCAGACTGCGCTTGCGGCCCAGCGTCTCGGTCTTGTCTCCGGTGGGGGAAAGTCTTGCAACCTGGTCAAGCGTCGCATTCTTGTCGACCGTCGCGACATTGCCCGCCGCATCGAACTGCACAGTCACGAGCAGCTGGCTGGTCGGGCGTGGCGATGAGAAGGCAAGCGAGCGCGTGTCGCGCGACACATAATACCAGCGCTCCGGGCCGAATTGCGAAACGAAGGTGGGGCGCCCGAGCGATCCTTCCACCGACGCCTTATTATCCACCCCAGGCAGCACCGAGTTGACCATCAGGTCATCGACCAGAAAGCCCTGATGCGCACGGATGCGCGTGCAGCCGCCAGCGAGCAGAAGCATCGCCGCCGCGCCTACGACCAGAAAAGGCCGCCTCAAGCCACGCTGCATCGTCATCTCCTGCCAAAAGCCCGTTCAAAAATCTGTCGCATCACGTCACACGCCCATTGCATTGCCAGCCGCCGCAATCAATATGCAAGTGCTTGGCGAGGTCATTGGGCGTCGCAACCAGCCATTTCCTGTGCCGCTATAAAGCTGAACCGAGCATGAGCATTTTATCGTCCCTTTTCAGCCGCAAGGATGCCCGCGCGGATGACAATGCCGCGCTGAATCCGCTTTATGCTGCGGTGATCGCACAAGCGCGCGCACAACATTGGTATCTGGAGGGCGGCGTCCCCGATACGCTCGATGGTCGGTTCGACATGATCGCAGCGATGCTATCTCTGGTGATGATGCGGATGGAAGCGCTGGGCGCCGTCGCAGAATCAGCCTGGCTCACCGAGCTTTTCATCGATGATATGGACGGGCAGGTCCGCCAGATCGGCTTTGGCGACATTGTGGTAGGTAAGCAGATCGGCCGCATGATCGGCGCGCTGGGCGGGCGACTCGCGGCCTATCGTGCGGGGCTGTCCGGTGAGGCCTCCTTGTCGGATGCGCTGGTGCGCAATCTTTACCGTGGGGAAGCGCCCGCCGCGGATGAGCTTGCCTATACGGAGGCGCAGATTCGCGCGCTCGCCGCACATATTGATGGCCTGTCGCACGATGCGTTGCTGGCCGGGCAATTGCGCGGCTGAACCATGACCGACGCAACACCTGAATTTTCCCGGATCATCGGCCTGCACGAATGGGGCGATGGCACGCGCGAGCGCAGCATCGCCGCCACGCCGGAGGAATGCACAGCGCTCGCCCGCCGCTTTGGCCTGCGCGGGCTCTCCCGGCTGGAGGCGCGCGCGCATGGCGTGCCGGATGCGTCGGGCTGCCGCGTGACCGGCATGCTCAGCGCTGATCTGGTGCAGGCCTGCGTCGCGACGGATGAGGATGTGCCTGCCCATCTCGAAACGCCGTTCGAAGTGCGGTTCGTGCGCGGCTATGAATCGGGCGATACCGATGAAGAAGGCGTCGAGCTGAACGACGAGGATTGCGACGTTCTCCCACTGGAGGAGGACCGCATCGACCTGGGTGAGACCGTGGCGCAGACAATGGCCGTGAACCTCGATCCCTATCCCCGCCTGCCCGATGCGGACAAGATTTTGCGCGAGCTTGGCGTACTCTCCGAGGAAGATGCCGGGCCATTTGCTGCGCTCAAGGCGCTCAAATTGGGCAAGGATTCGTCCGCAAACTAAGCGGTGCGACTGCTCATTGGGTTGGGTAGAATTTCAGCACGCCTGCAATTGTCGAGCGTCCGGTGTCGGATGGATGGGCAATGCCATCATTCACGATCACTTCGGCAAAATCGAATGGGCTGATCCCATCGAGGCAGGCGACATTCACGCCATATTCCTGAGGGTTTGAGCGGCGCTGATGATGCGTGTAGATGCCGCATGTCGCGCAGAAATAATGTTTCGCCGTGCCCGTGTTGAATTGATAGCAGCGCAGCGACTCATCGCCCGACAAGAGCTGCAAGTCCTCGATATGCGCCGAGACCGCGACGGCGCCGCGCATCCGGCAGTAAGAGCAGGTGCAACGCCGCGCGGATCGCAGCCCATCCTTGAGGCGGACATGAAAGCGTACCGCGCCGCAGTGGCAGGCGCCGTTGATGGATGTGATGTCCGGATTCAAAATGCTCTCCCTTAGCGCGCCGAGCGTCCCGGATCCTGCTGGTCCTGTGTCCTCGCGAAGGCGGGGACCCAGTCGACCTATCGGCGCGAGTCGGTCTGCGCCGCCATGAATGAAGACACCGCCACGCGGCCCCACTGCGTCAAGCTAAGCCCATCCCCTCGCCGCTTCAAGTCAACGCACGCATCATTTGTTCCCCTTCCGTTCGAGCTACGCGCATGGCATAAGCGCCTATGACCGAGGGTCCCGACGAGCATCGCAAAATCATCCATGTCGATATGGATGCCTTTTACGCGTCCGTCGAACAGCGCGATAATCCCGATCTGCGCGGGCTGCCCCTTGCCGTGGGCGGGGGTGGACCACGCGGTGTCGTGGCGGCGGCGAGCTATGAGGCGCGGGTGTTCGGCGTGCGCTCGGCGATGCCGGGCGGAAAAGCGCGGCGGCTGTGCCCGGAGCTCATCTTCGTGCCGCCAAGGTTCGAGGCGTATCGCGCGGTTTCGCAACAGATCCGCGCCATCTTCGAGCGGTTCACGGATATCGTGCAGCCGCTCTCGCTCGATGAAGCCTATCTGGATGTGACGCGCAACAAGCTGGGCATCGTCTCGGCAACCTATGTGGCGCAGGAAATTCGTCGCCTGATTCGTGAGGAAACGGGCCTCACCGCGTCGGCTGGTGTCTCCTGCAACAAGCTGATCGCCAAGCTGGCATCCGACCAGAACAAGCCTGATGGCCTGTGCGTTGTGCGCCCGGCAGAGGCTGAAGCGTTCATGGCGGAGATGCCCGTCTCGCGCATTCATGGTGTTGGGCCGGTGACTGCGCAGCGCATGGCAAAGCTCGGCATCCACAAGGGGTCGGACCTCAAGGAATGGACCTTGCCCGCGCTCCAACGCCATTTCGGCAAGGCGGCGGGCTTTTACTTCGGCGCGGCCAGAGGCGTGGATGATCGCCCGGTGCGGGAACGCGAATCGCGCAAGTCGATCAGCGTGGAGGATACGTTCGCGAGCGATATCGGCGCGGAGGAATTGCTGTTGGCGGAGTTGGAGAAGATCGCCGCGCGCCTTTGGACGCGAGTGCTGGCAGCGCAGGCCTTTGGTCGCACGGTCACGCTCAAGATCAAGCTTGGCGATTTTCGTATCCTTACGCGCTCCCGCTCACTCCCCGCGCCGCCGCTCGATGCCGCGGATGTCTACGCAATCGGCGCGCAATTGCTGCGGGCGGAGTTGCCGCTGCCGGTCGGCGCAAGGCTGCTGGGCCTCGGCCTCTCCAATCTGGTCGAGGCGGAAGACGAAGATGAGGACGACCAGCCCGTTCAGTTCAAACTGGCATTCGGTTGAGCGCGGCTATGCGCCTACAGTGTTGGACCCTGAACAGCGCTGCTGCGCGGCGCTTTGCGTCCGGCGGTCAGCAGATCCATCATGCCGCCGACAGGCGCGCCAGCTTTGGCATAATCAAGGGCAGACATGCCCGCGAGCGTATCGCGCCGGTCCGGGTCGGCGCCAAACGCCATGAGCAGCCGCACCATCTCGATATCGCGCAATTGCACGGCGCGGATCAACGGTGTCTCACCGCTATTATTGGTTTGATTGGGGTTCGCCTTGGCGGTCAGCAGCAATTGCATCCCCTCTGGGAAGCGGCGCTCGGTGGCGAGCATCAAGGCCGAGCGGCCTCCATTGTCGGTCAGGTCAGTGCGCGCGCCGCGACCCAGCAAATAACTGGTCATCGTCACATCGCGCCGCACGATGACAATCATCAGCGCGGTCTCGCCGGTCGAGCGATCCTTGGTGTTGATCGGGGTCACGCCGGGCTGCTCAAGCGCCTCGACAATCTTGTTATTCTCGGATTTGCGGACGGCTTCCAGGAAGCGGTAGCTATCGGAGAATTGCGCCAGTGCAGGGGCTGCGACGCTCATCGTGAACAGAGCGAGAGCCGCGAGCGCAATGCGTCGCGCCGCAAGCAGTCCCCTGAATGTCCGCCGATCATCTGTCACGAGTCTATCCCCCTGTTCGCCACTGGCTCTAGCTGTTGCGCTTGTTCCGATAGCAGGGCATGGCTGGCCCTGTCATGAATAAAGCCTGCAAAAAATTCTTCATCCTTTGCACGGGGTTGCTGCTCGCAGCGTGCCAGCCCGGCCAGAGCGATAATGCCGCGCTGCCTGCCGAGGGCAATCTGGTCGGCGCGCGCATCGGGGGCGATTTCACGCTGACCGACCAGAATGGCAAGACTGTGCGCTGGGGCGACTTTGCGGGCAAATATCGCATCGTCTATTTCGGCTACACCTATTGCCCGGATGTTTGTCCGCTCGATCTCAATCGAATCATGGCGGGCTATCGGCTGCTCGAGAAGAGCGACCCGCAGACCGCGGCGAAGATCCAGCCGATCTTCATCACCGTCGATCCGCAGCGCGATACGCCCGAGGTGATGAAGACCTATGCGGCAGCGTTCCACCCCAAGCTCATTGCCCTCACGGGCACGCCCGAGCAAATCGAGGCGGTGAAGAAGGCGTTCGTTGTCGTCGCGGGCAAAGAGGGCGATGAGAAGGCGACGCAGGATTATCTCGTCAACCACACACGCACGCCCTTCCTCTTCGGGCCAGATGGCAAGCCGATTGCGCTCGTTCCGGTTGATGATCTGGGCAATCCGGATCAGGCCTCGGCGCAGGCAGTGCGCGATTTTCTCGTGCAATATGTCCGATGAACTTTTGGGAAAAACCCCTCGCTTCGCTTGACCGCGCGCAGTGGGAAGCTCTGTGCGATGGCTGCGGCAAATGCTGCCTGCACAAGGTGGAAGATGAAGAGACGGGGCGCATTTACGCCACCAATGTCGCCTGTCGCCTGCTGGATCGCGAGACGGCCCAGTGCAGCAATTATCGCCAGCGCCGCGCCTTCGTGCCGGATTGCTTGCGGCTGACCTACGCCAAGCTTGATGAGATTGCCTGGCTGCCGCAGACCTGCGCCTATCGCCTGCGCGCCGATGGCAAGCCGCTGCCGGACTGGCATTATCTCGTCAGCGGTGATCGCGAGGCTGTCCATCGCGAGGGGCACAGCATTCGCGGTTGGACCATCTCCGAGACGCTGGCTGGCGATCTGGAAAATCACATTGTCGAACGCCCGCTCTGAGCACAGCCTGACGCTGGCGGATGGCGCGGCCATTGCGCTCATTGTGCAGCGCCATGGCAGTGCGCGGCGCATGAAGCTGCGCTTTGATGGCATCGGTGACCGTGCCCTGCTTACCATTCCTGCCCGCGCATCGCTGCGCCACGCGCTCGATTGGGTGCGCGCGCAATCCGGCTGGGTCGAGGGGCAGCGTAACCAGATGGGCAGCCTCGTGGCGCTGGAGGATGGCGTGCAAGTGCCGGTGGAAGGCGAGCCGCTGCTGATCGTCGGGACGGGCAAGCCGGGGCGTCAGGTTGTGATCGAGGATGGCCACTTGCTGGTCGGTGGCCCTGCGGACCATGTCGGCGCGCGTGTTTCGCGCTGGCTCAAGGTGCAGGCCAAGGCCGTGCTGGCGCGCGAGACGATTGATCTTGCCGCGCGCCATCACCTTCCGCTGGGTGCCGTTTCCATCGGCGATCCGCGCTCGCGCTGGGGCAGCTGCTCGGCGCAGGGCGATATTCGCTACAGTTGGCGGCTCATCCTCGCCCCGCCGCATGTTCGCATCGCGACGGTCGCGCATGAAGTCGCGCATTTGCGGCACATGCACCACGGACCGGATTTTCACGCACTGGTGCGGGCCATCTCACCCGTGGACCCGGATCCCGCGCGCGCATGGCTGCGCAGCGATGGGCGCGGGCTGCATCGCTACACGGCCTGAGCAGAGCGCAAAAAAAAACCGCCCCGGCGCTGACCGAGGCGGTTCAATTCAGTCATTATCCCGAAAAATCAGAACTTCCCGCGCACGGTCACGCCAAAGGTGCGTGGCTCGGCGAGATAGGCGGAGAACAACTGGTTGCTCATCGTGCCGAAGCGCCCAAGCTGCGCGGTCGATTGGTTGTTCGGGCTGGAGCTTTGCAGCGGGCTGTTGAACGCCACCTGCGTATAGTCGCTCTGGAACAGGTTCTGCGCCCATAGCTCGATGGCCCAGGCCTGATTGGGGCCGCGCAGGCCGATGCGGGCATTGGTGATCAGATAGCCGTCCTGCTCCTTCTCGGGATACAGGTCCGATCCGGTGTTATAATCGCCGGTCATACGCGTATCGACATAGAAGAGGGCGGAGAGGCCGCTGCTGCCAAGCTCCGGCGTCCAGGCAATGCTGGCCGTCGTCACCCAGCGCGGCGCGTTGCTGTTATCCTGCCCTTCGAGCAGGAACAGCGCAGGATCGAGCGGGGTTGCGCCATCCTTGCTGCCGACCAGAAGGTCCGCGAAGTGCGCCTTGGCGTAGGTCAACCCAGCCGTTGCCCGCAAGGAGCGCACGGGGGACACATAGGCCTCGAGTTCAATACCCTGACTGACGAGGCCCGGCTTGGTGTCTGCACAGGTGCCGTTGGCGGCCTTGGCGCTTTGGCAGCCATTGATGTTCTGCACCACAAAGCTGGTGCCATTGAACGTATTGAGCTGGAAGTTGGTGAACTCCTGACGGAAGGCCGCAGCATTCACGCCCCAATGGCGCCTGCTCAGCTTCACGCCGATCTCATAGGCGTCCACCGTCTCTGCGCCAAAGCCAAGCGAAGCTGCATCGGCATTTGTGCGGGGGCGGAAGTAAGTGATGGGCGAGATGGCTGGCGAGATGCCGGTATTGCCGAGCTCAAAGCGATCGAGGTTGTAGCCGCCCGCCTTATAGCCGCGCGAATAGCCGCCATAGACCATCAGGTCGTTGGTCACCTGGTAGGAGAGCACCGCCGTGCCGGAGAATTGCCCCTCGCTGTAGCGATCCTCCAGATCGAGGCTGTTGAGCCCCGTGCTGGAGTTGCCAAGGCAAGCCAGCGTCAGGATGCCGCCCGCCAGCGCCGCTGCCGAACCCAATTGGGCGGTGCCGGCAAGCGTGGGCAGGCTGGAAGCCTGAAGCGCTGCGCAGGTCGCGTTATTGTTGTTCAGGTCGGCGGTGAAGCGCTTGCTCTCATGGGTGTAGCGAAGGCCCAGTGTCAGATCGAGCTTGTCGGTAATGTGCACGATATTATGCGTGAACAGCGCCCAATTCTCGCTCTTCTGGAAGTAGCGCGTATCCGTATCGCCCGCGCCTGTCGGAATGTTGGCCAGCGCCGTCAGCCCGGCACCAAGTCCGCCAGAAATGAGTCCGGCCTGCGTTCCGCCAACGGCAGGCGTCAGCGCTGCGTTGATGCTGCCCTGTGTCGCCGCGATCAGATTGCCGACGTCGGGCGTCAACGCATTGCCGTCGATCGCCCGGCCGCACAGGCTCAGCTGAGCAGGGGAGAGATTGCTCGTGTTGCCAGCGCCCGCCATCAGGCGGCAAGCCGAGAAACGCCCATAATCCTGCCCGAAGCGGATATTGTCCCGCAGCGTCAGCTTCTCGTTTGCGTAATAGCCGCCCACGAGCCAATCGAGCATGCCGCCAAAGGCCGAGCCCTGCACGCGCAATTCCTGCGTGAAGGTGCGGAACTGGCGGAAGGTGTTGGGATCGCGATAGAGCAGGTCCGCCGTCGCATAATCATAATCGCCATAATCGGCGGATTTATAATCGCGATAGGCCGTGATGCTCGTCACCTTGGCATCGCCAAGGCTGAAATTCACTTCGCCCGAGAGGCCCCAGTCGGTCAGGTCGCTCACATAATTGCGACCCGCTGTGACGCTGACATTCCGCTGATAGGGATCTTGCGCATAGGGCGTGGGGCCATTGGGGAAGTTCGTGCCGAGCGCGCTCAGGATGGTGACGATGCGGTTGGTGGCGTTCTGCGTGTAATTTATCGGGCTGCTGCCCACTTCCTCACCGGTATCGATGAACACGGCGCCGCAGCAGCTTTCATCTCGCTTCGTATAGTCGCCGATCAGCCGGATCGAGAAATCGCTGCTTGGCTCGATGAGCAATTGCCCACGCACGAAATAGCGGTTGCGGTCATTGGTTTCGCCAATCTTGGCGCCCGTGCCATCGACCACATCGAAAAAGCCATCGCGCTTGGAATAGACGCCGTCGATGCTCGCGGCGACTGTCTCCGTGATGGGGCCGGTTACACGGGCAGCAGCGCGCCAGAAATTATAGTTGCCATAGGTGATCTCGCCGCTGCCGCCGAGCGTGAAGCTGGGCGATTTGCTGACGATGTTGAGCAGGCCTGCCGAAGCATTGCGGCCAAAGAGCGTGCCCTGCGGACCGCGCAGCACCTCAATGCGCTCGATCTCGCCGAGGTCCGAGAGACCAGCGCCGGTGCGCGAGCGATAGACGCCATCGATGAACACCGCGACCGAGCTCTCCAGGCCCGGATTGTCGCCCACCGTGCCGACACCGCGAATACGCGCTGCGCCATTGGCTTCCGATCCGGTTGAAGAAACGAGCAGGGAAGGGGCGAGCTGGTTGAGCTGGCGGATATCGTTTGCGCCGCTGTTCTGCAGCGATGCTGCCGACACAGCCGAAACGGCGATTGGCACTGTTGAGAGCGGGCTGGCGCGCCGGGTCGCGGTGACGATGATATCGCCTGCATTCACTTCCTCGGCTTGAGGTGCGGGATTGTCCGAAGTTGGCGTATCTGTCTGCGCCAAGGCGGGTGTTGCAAGGCAACACAAGAGGGCGGCAAGGCTTGACGACGCGAAGATGGAAGACCTGTTCATCAGTATCTCTCCTGCTCATTTTTATCAGCGAAGTTCCGCTGTTATGGGAGAAGTATAGGCCAAGCTTTTTACTAGTGAAAACCCTTCTTTTACGTAAACGTCAGCCTGTTGCTACTTGGTCACAGTAGCTCATTTGACGCTGCGTCAAGCTGGCATTGAGAAGCGCAGCAACCTGTCCTTGAGAGGAATGAGTGCCTCGCCACCCCCGCCGATCAGCGCGCGGATGGGGGATGCGCCCGCATCGAGTCCCCCGGTGAGCGCGCCGAAGGCAGGCACGATCAGCTTGCTGGAGCCGAGCACGAAGCAGCGTCTCGAGACCGATCGCCCACGCAAACTCATCCGCCATTTGGGGTGGAAGTGGCCGGATATTTCAGGCCCCGTCTCGCCGCGCTGCGCCTCGTGGCGCAACATCACGCCGTCGATCAGCGCCTCATCGAAAATCTCGCCACCAAGGCCCGTGCTGGCATCGGGATCATGATTGCCGGTGATCCATGTCCAGCGGCAAAGGCCGGTCAGGCGCATGAGGCGCGCGCGCGTTTCGCTGGCCATGCGCTCGCCCGCACCCATGTCGTGGAAGCTATCGCCCAGGCACCAGATTTCGCGTGGCGCGCTCATCGAGATGGCGGCATCCAGAGCATCCAGCGTTGCAGCGCTGTCATAGGGCGGGAGCATCTGGCCGCGCACGGCATAAGCGCTCGCCTTCTCGAAATGCAGGTCTGCCACGATCAGCGCCTGCCGCTCGCACCAGAACAGCGCGCCCTGCGGCAAGGCAAGCCAATGTTGCCCGGCAAAGGTGAAGGCGGACGGTGGCGTCATCATCCCGCTCGCTATGCCCGCATCAAAGCGGCGGTTCAACGCGAAACGAACAAATGCGGAACCTGCCGACTCGCTTCACCGCGATTCCGGGAGTAGCGGTCCCCGCGCGCTTCCTGTAAAGGCCGCGCCGTGACTGATCTTTCCGCCTTCCCCATCCGCATCGCGGCCTTCTATCATTTCGCGCCTGTGCCCGATCCTCAGGCGCTGGCAGTCGAGATGCGCGCGCTCGGTAAAGAGCTTGGCCTGCTGGGTTCCATCATCATGGCGACCGAAGGCGTGAATGGCACGATTGCTGGCGCCCATGCCGGTATGGATGCGGCGTTTGCAAGGCTGCGCGCGGTGCCGGGCTTCGAGGGGCTCAAAACGCGCGATCATGGCGCGCACGAGCAGCCCTTCGTGCGCTGGAAGATCAAGGTGAAGCCCGAGATCGTGACGATGGGCGAGCTTGATATCGACGCCAATGACGCGGGCACCCATGTGACGCCCGCGGAATGGAACGCGCTCATCAGCGATCCAGACACCATCCTCATCGATGCGCGCAATGATTATGAGATCGAGATCGGGCAATTTGAAGGCGCGATCGATCCGCAAACCCGTAGCTTCGGCGCCTTCCCGGCATGGTTCGATGCGCAGGCCGCGCAATGGCGCGCGCAGGGCCGCAAGCCGCGCATTGCCATGTATTGCACGGGGGGCATCCGCTGCGAAAAGTCCACCGCGCTAGCCAAAGCGCGCGGCTTTGATGAGGTCTATCATCTCAAGGGCGGCATCCTCGCCTATCTCGCAGAGATTGAGGAGAAGGACAGCCTGTGGCGCGGCGAATGCTTCCTGTTCGATGATCGGGTTTCGATCACGCATGGCGAGCAGCTGGGCAAAACCGCGATCTGCGTGACGTGCGGTCTGCCGGTGACGCCGCCAAGTGATGGGGGCATCTCACCGCAGGAGTGCGCCCGCTGCATTGACCTGGCTGACTGAGGTTGCACTGAGCTGTCCTAACGCCCCTCCAGGAGGGGAGCAGCGTGCGCAATGTCGTTGTGTCCCGACAGGCCGCCTAGACAAAATCCCCGATCACCCTCATCTCGCCAACCCGTCTAATTTGCCCACGCTGCCTAACGCCGCAGCCGCCACATCGGCTTTAGGCGCCAGATGAAAATCGACATGCTTATGCCCAAAGTCGATCGCTACCTGATCGAACATGCGCAGCATCTTCATGCCAAGCAGCATCGCTGGCTTGTCGCCCAGCCCCAATTGCTCGAACGGCGCAGCATCCAGAAACACCATCGGCACATTGTCGAACGACACCTTGCCGATGCTCAGGCGACGCACCACCGTGAATTGCGCGGGAATGTCCACGCCTGTCACGCTTGTAATCACGGTGGGCTGTGGCGGGATGACCAGCCGCTTGAGTTTGAGGCTGCGGAATAGCGCCATATTGCCGATGCTGAACTCGGCACCGGTGTCCAGAATCACATTCACCTTCGCGCCATCGACGCGGGAGTTGACCAAGATCAGCTGGCCGAATTTGCTCTTCGCCCGCACCACGATCATGTCGTCTTCTACGCGCATCGGTGCGCGGCGGCTCTCGCTCACCTCCATGCGGCGCCTGGCGAAATCCATCGTCAGCCTTTTGTCGCGCAGGCTATCCAGCCCGATGATGCCGAGCCCGCCCATATCGGCGCGGGAGATGCTCAGCGCCGCCAGCTGATCGATGGCATGATCGCCAAAACGCAGCCCGCTCAGCTGCACGGCGGGGACGGTAGCGGGGCCAGCCATGCTGATGATGTCCACCGGCGGCAGCGCGGGCAGGGCCAGATGCCGTGCCAGTTCGGTCGCGATGATGGTGCGCTGGGAGCCGGTATCGATGAGGAAGTGATAAGGGCCAACCCCTGCGATCTGCACCTGCATCGTCATGCGATCGCCCGTGTCGAAGCCGATGGGCATCATGGGATCGTTGAGCTGGAATGCGGCGGGATCGGCTGCCATGTCGGGATTGCTGGGCGTGATGGAGAATTGCCCATCCGGCAGGTCCAGCACAGCTTGGGCCGCTCCCGGCGAGGCCCAGCCGAGCAGCAGTGTCGAGACGATGGCAAGCACGGGTCTGGCAAGCATGGGCGCAACCCCTCTCCAGCGCGCAGACTAGCATGTCCGCAGCGCAGGTAAAAGGCGCCGCTAGTCCGGCGTCATCGCAATCCGTGCCAGCGATTCCGCCTCGATCAGCAGCGCGTCATCTGTCTCCTTATTGGCGACATGCTCGCGCCCGATGATGATGAGCAAAGGCACCGCCAGCGGGCTTACCCGGTCGAGCGGCTGATGCAGCATCGTGCCCACCGCCCGCTCGATCAGCTCGCCCAATCGCCCCACATCGGTAAGCCGCGCCTGCGCATCGGCCCAGGCGGCCTTGAGCAGCAGATGGTCCGGCTCATAGCGGCGCAGCACATCATAGATGAGGTCGGTCGAGAAGCTGACTTGCCGCCCGGTCTTGCGCGCGCCGGGCTGTTGCCGCTCGATGAGGCCGGAGATCACCGCCACATCGCGGAAGGCACGCTTGAGCAGGCTGCTATCCTCGATCCAGTCCTTCAACTCCTCATCGAGGATATTGGCCGAGAAAAGCGGAGCGGGATCCAGCACTGGCTCCAGCCCATAGACCGCCAGCGCATAATCATTGGAGACGAAGCCTACGGGTTTCAGCCCGCGCTCCTGCATCCGCCGCGTGAGCAGCATCGCCAGTGACTGGTGCGCGTTCCAGCCTTCAAAGCTGTAAACGACCATATGATGCAGGCCTTCATGGGGGAAGGTCTCGACCAGAAGCTGATCCGGGCGCGGCAGCACGGAGCGCAATTGCTGCATGGCGAGCCATTCATGCACATCGTCCGGGAAGCGATGCCATTGGCTGGGGTCAGCCAGGAACTGCCGCACGCGCCCGGCGAGATTGGTGGACATCGCCATGCGCGTGCCGCCCCAGCTGGGGATGGTCGCGGATTTGGTGGAGGCGCGCACCACCAGATCCGATTCGGTCTGGCGTTGCACTTCGAGCGACATGCCGGAGAAGAAAAAGCGGTCGCCAATGGAGAGCGAGGCGGCGAAATTCTCCTCCACCGTGCCGAGCTTGCGGCCATTGCCAAAGCGCACGTCCACGGCAGGCTGATCCACGATGATGCCCGCGTTCAACCGGTGCTGCTGGGCAAAGCGGGGGTGCGCCAGTCGCCATGTGCCATCCGCCTCCTGCTTGAGGCGCTGGAAGCGATCATAAGCGCGCAGGGCATAGCCACCCGTGGAGATGAACCCCAGCATGTCATCCAGCTGCGCACGATCCAGCCATTGATAGGGCATGGCGCTGGTCACCTCGGCCAGCAAGGCGTCCGGCTCGATCGGCCCGGCGCAGGCCATCGCCATGATATGCTGGGTCAGCACATCGCGCGCGCCGGGGCGGAATTGGTCGGCATCGCGCTCGCCTGCCATCACGGCGTCGAAGGCGGCCTGTGCTTCGAGAAACTCAAAACGGTTGCCGGGGATCAGGATCGCCTTGCTTGGCTCATCCATTCGGTGATTGGCGCGGCCCGTGCGCTGGAGCAGGCGCGAGCTGCCCTTGGGTGCGCCCATCTGCACCACACAATCAATATCGCCCCAGTCGATGCCGAGATCGAGACTGGCGGTGGCGATGAGCCCGCGCAATTTGCCCGCAGCCATTGCCGATTCGACCTTGCGTCGGGCTTCGCGCGAAAGGCTGCCATGATGGATACCGATGGGGAGATTATCGTCATTCTCCGCCCATAACTCCTGAAAAATCAGTTCCGCCAGCCCGCGCGTGTTGCAGAAGACGAGCGTCATCCTGTGCTGCGCGATGATGTCGATCACTTGCCGCGCCGCATATTTGCCGCTGTGGCCAGACCAGGGCACGCGATCTTCCGGGATCAATATTTCCAGCGCAGGCGGCGCGCCAGGATCGCCCTCGACCAGCGTCACCTTGCTCGCGTCGCCCCCCGGTGCCAGCCAGCGGCGATAGGCATCAACATCTCCCACCGTGGCGGAGAGGCCGACGCGGCGCAATTTGGGATTGATCGCCTGTAGACGGGAGAGGGAGAGCGCCAGAAGATCGCCCCGCTTGCCACTCGCAAAGGCGTGGATTTCATCGATGATGATGGTTTCGAGCGAGCCGAACAGGGTGGGGGCATCAGGATAAGAGAGCAGGAGCGAGAGCGACTCGGGGGTCGTCAGGAGCATCTGTGGGGGGCGGGCGCGCTGGCGCGCCTTGCGATCGGATGGCGTGTCGCCCGTGCGGGTCTCTACACGGATCGGCAGGCGCATCTCCTCGATTGGCGTGAGCAGGTTGCGCTGCACGTCGACGGCGAGCGCTTTGAGCGGCGAGACATAGAGACTGTGGAGCCCCTCACGCGGGCGCTCAATCAGATCGGCAATCGTGGGAAGGAAGCCTGCGAGCGTCTTGCCCGCTCCGGTGGGCGCAATGAGCAAGGCATGTTCGCCGCGTCGGGCGGCATCCAGCATTTCAGCCTGATGGCGGCGTACGCTCCAGCCGCGCTGATCCAGCCATTCTGCAATGCTGTGTGGCAATGGCTCGATCATCGCCCTCATGTGGGCTTGGTTGCGCCCAAGCTCAAGTCTGGCTGGATCGTGTGATGCGAGATTTGCGGCGATCGCCCAGTCTTGCGCTCAGGTCTTCGGCATCGCGCCTGCTGCGTCGCGCGCTGTGCGGCCAGCCCTTCTGGCTGTCGCGCCAAATGGCGTCGATCAATATCGCGGCCAGCAAAATCGGCCCGGCAATCGTCACGAGTGTCCAGATGTCACTCACAATCCGCTCCTGTCATTCCATGAAGACGAAACGCGCCGCCGGCTTTTTGGGTTTCGCTTTGCGACGAAAGCAAAAAAAAGGCCGCCCTGAAGGACGGCCTGAAGTTTTAGGAGAGGATGCCTGAAAGGCCTAGTCTGTATGCGACACATACTAATTCCGTGCAATTGCGAAAACTAGCTTGTTAAGTGCATTGTGTGCACTCGCGATGCTCAGTCAACGCAATTGCTTGGCTTTAATGACCAGCCTGCTCGCCCCGCTCCAAGCCGGAAAGTTCAAGTTGTTCATCGACTTGCGCCAATAGGCGCTCAAGTGCGGTAGCGTCTGTCGCCTCGGCACGCGCGACCAGAACGTCCTGCGTGTTTGAGGCTCGCAGCAGCCACCAGCCATCCTTGGTGGTGACGCGGGCGCCATCGGTGGCATCGATTGTTGCACCTGCGGCACGCAGGCGGGCAAGCACTTCATCGATCACCGCGAATTTGCGACTCTCGTCGACTTGAAAGCGCAGTTCCGGCGTATTGACCATCTTTGGCATCGCCTCGCGCAGCTGCGTCACGCTCTTTCCGAGCGTGCTGGCGGCGCGAATCAGGCGCACGGCGGCGTAAAGCGCATCGTCAAAGCCATAATATTGATGCTTGAAGAAGATGTGCCCGCTCATCTCGCCCGCTAAGGGGCTGCCCGTCTCGCGCATCTTGGATTTGATGAGGCTGTGTCCGGTCTTCCACATCATGGGCTTGCCGCCCAATTCCGCGACTCGGTCGAACAGCGCCTGACTGGCCTTCACATCGGCAATGATCGTCGCGCCGGGCAGCTCGGCCAGCACTGGCTCTGCAAAGATGGAGAGCAGTTGATCGCCCCAGATCACACGGCCTTGCCCGTCGATTGCGCCGATTCGGTCGCCATCGCCATCAAAGGCAATGCCGAAATCGAGCTGCTTCTCCGCGACCAGCGCGCGCAGATCCTCGAGATTCTTTTCCTCGGTCGGGTCCGGGTGATGATTGGGGAAGTTGCCGTCCACATCGGTGAACAGGGTGAAATGCTCACCCGGCAGCAGCTTGATGAGCTTCTCCACCACGGGACCGGCCGCGCCATTGCCCGCATCCCAGCCGATGCGGAACGCCTTGCCGTCAAAATTCTCAACGAGCCGCGCGGCATAGCGGTCAATAATGTCCACAGTTTCGCTGCCTGCGCTGCCTTCCGCCCAGTCACCGCTCGCCGCCATCGTGCCGAGCGACTGGATATCCTCGCCAAAGAAAGGCCCGTGCTGCAGCACCATTTTGAAGCCATTATAATTGGCCGGGTTGTGGCTGCCGGTAATCTCGATGCCGCCATCCACGTCCAGCACGGCCTCGGCATAATAGAGCATCGGGGTTGGTCCCTGACCGATGCGCACCGCGTGAATGCCGCTGTCGTTCAGGCCACGGACCAGCGCTTCTTCCAAGACTGGCGAGGAGAGGCGGCCATCATAGCCCACCACGACGCTACGACCGCCCACCCGCGCGACTCGCGTGCCAAAGCCGCGCCCAATCGCATAGGCATCCGCTTCGCCCAGAGTTTCGCCGATGATCCCGCGAATGTCATACTCGCGCAATGTGGTGGAGTGGAACTGGTGCGTCATGAGAAGCCTTTGACTTGAAGGGCGATTTGGCGGGCGCCTTACCTGTTTTGCGATTTGAGCAAAAGGTCGCGCGCGGCATTAATTCGGGCGGCGAGACCGGCAGAGCCACCGGCATCGGGATGATTGCGCGCCATGAGTTTGCGATAGGCGGCATGGATGTCCTCGCGGCTGGCATCCACCGGCACGCCAAGCAGATCGGCGGCATCCGCAAGGCTCAGCTCGGCGCGACTCGGCGGAGCATCATCTGGCGTTGGGTTCATGCCCGGCAGGTTTCCGCCAAAGCGCAACCACAAGCCTGATCCGGTCGCAAGCAATCCGCCGATCATCGGCATACCACGCGCGATCATCATGGTGCCGATCAGCGTGCCCGCAATGCCCAGCCATGCGGCAGGCACTTTGCGCCCGCTCTTGCGGAGCCGGAACCAGAACCAAAGGCCCAGTCCCCCCAAGGCGAGCGCGAGCAGGAGCATCAGCTCAGGCGGCGCTTTTCGTCTGGGGTGCGGCAGCGACCATCGGCAGAGCGAGGCCGGCAATCATCTCACGCAGCTCCTGCCGCGCGGCGAGGTGACTGACGCCCAGCTCACCCAGATGGCCGCGATCCAGCAACGTAAGCCCCGATGGGAAGAGCTCGCGGAAAATCACGCGCTCGGAGAGGCCGGAAATGACCCGGAAGCCAACCCGGCGGGCCAGCTCGCCCAGCGCATCGCCCACGCGGCGCTGGTTGCGCGCTTCCATATGGTGGAGGCGGTTGCGCAGCACGACCCAATCGATGGAGCCGCCATCGGCCTTGGCGCGGGTCTTGCGCGTTTCCCACATCAGTTCGGAATAGAAGCTCAGCCGCTTCACCTTGAAGCTTTCCGGATCGACCTGACCGATCAGGTCGAAATCGACAAAACTGTCATTCATCGGCGTCACCAGCGTATTCGCGGCGGCCGCGGCGTAGCGTGCGAGTGGATCGTCACGGCCCGGCGTATCGATGATGACGACGCGCGCCTTCATTGCGGCCTGTGCAATCGCCTCATTGAGTCCCGCCACGCTGTCGCCGGAATACACAGAGAATTCGGGAGACGGCAGGGCAATGTCGCGGCGGCGGGACGTCTCTGCGCGATTCTCCAGATAGCGCGTCACCGTGCGCTGGCGATGATCGAGATCGATCACGGCAACGCTGATATCTTGCGCGGCCAGCGCCACGGCGGTGTGGACGCATGTGGTCGATTTGCCGGTGCCGCCTTTTTCATTGGCGAAGACGATGAGATGCGGCGCTGCGCTGGACATGGGCTCTACGAAACTCTTTATGATGGTTGCGGCCTCTTGACCGTTCGTCCTGGACAGGCGAAGCCTCCCCCGAACCTTCCTGATCGGCCTTATCGGAGCCTTGAGCGGCGTGCAAATCTTCAATGATCTACCCTCGCTCAGAGCCGAAATTGGCCTGCTCCGCTCCCATGATGCCCGCATCGCGCTCGTCCCCACGATGGGCGCGCTTCATGCCGGGCACCTGGCTTTGGTGGAGGAAGCCAAGGCGCGGGCCCATCATGTCATCGCCTCCATCTTCGTGAATCCCACCCAGTTCGGCCCGAATGAAGACCTCGCCGCTTATCCGCGCACCGAGCAAGCCGATGTGATGCAGCTGGATGCGGCCGGCGTCACGGCACTCTGGATGCCGGACGTGGCGCAAATGTATCCGGATGGCTTTGCGAGCAGCATCCATGTCGCTGGCCTGTCGGATCGGCTGGATGGCGCTTGGCGTCCTGGTCATTTCGATGGCGTCGCGACCGTCGTCACCAAGCTGTTCAATCAGGTGCGCCCGGATGTCGCCTGCTTCGGCGAGAAGGATTTTCAGCAGCTAGCGGTTATCCGCCAATTGGTTGCAGATCTTGATCTGCCGGTGGAGATCATTGGCGTAGAGACGCAGCGCGATGTCGATGGCCTCGCGCTCTCTTCCCGCAACGCTTATCTGCAACCGCGCGAGCGCAGCATCGCTGCCGCCCTGCCGGAGACGCTGGTGACGGCGGGCGAAGCGATCCGCTCCGGCGAGGATGCTGCGGCCATATTGTCCTGGGCCACGCAGCATCTGATGGACTGGGGCTTTGAGTCGGTCGACTATTTCACGCTCTGCGATGAGCGCACGCTGGAAACGATGACAAAGCTCGATCGCCCTGCGCGCCTGCTGGTTGCCGCACGGATTGGCGGCACGCGCCTCATCGATAACATCCCGATTTACCCCTGAAATCACTCTCTGCCGGACGGTTGCGCTAAAATTGCCTTCCGGTTCGTTAACCATTTCTCAAGCCGCACATGATTGGTTGAGCCATCGCGAACCTGAATGGGGGTAGGTTATGGCAAACAGCATGAAGAGTGCGCAGTTTCTGATGGAGAGCCGGATGCGCTCGGCGGCGCGGGGCGATGCCCAGGCGCGGTTCGATCTGGGCGTGGCGTTCAGCTGCGGCGGACCGGATGTAAGCGTCGATCTGATCGAGGCGCATAAATGGTTCAATCTCGCGGCGCAGGCGGGCAGCGAAGAAGCGCAGGCCTGCCGGGCGGAGATTGCAGAGGAAATGACCGCGCGGGAAATTGCCGAGGCGCAGCGCCTCGCCCGCGCCTTCATCATTGCAACGACGCAGCGCGTGGCCGCTTAATCCGTTTTGCGGAACGGCGTGAGGTCATCCAGCCAGGCCCGCTGACTGGCGAGCGCCTCGGCTTCACGCTCCACAAATTCTGCCACAGCGCTGCGAAAGCTGGCGTTGGGAATATAATGGGCCGAGTAAGTCGGCACCGGGCGATAGCCGCGGGTGAGCTTATGCTCGCCCTGTGCGCCAGCCTCTACGCGGGTGAGCCCCCGTGCGAGCGCCGCATCGATGGCCTGATAATAGCAAAGCTCGAAGTGCAGGAACGGCACATCCTCCACGCAGCCCCAATAGCGGCCATAGAGCGTATCCGCGCCGATCAGGTTGAGCGCGCCAGCAATGGGCCGCCCATCGCGCAGCGCCAGGATCAGCAAGGTCCGGTCCGCCATCCGCTCGCCAAGCAGCGAAAAGAAAGCGCGCGTGAGGTAAGGCTGGCCCCATTTGCGGCTGCCGGTATCCTGATAGAAGCGCCAGAAAATGTCCCAATGCTCTTCCCGCAGATCCGGGCCGGTCAGATGCACGATCTCCAGGCCCGCCTGCGCCTTCGCCCGCTCCTTGCGGATATCCTTGCGGTGGCGGCTTGAGAGGCTGGCGAGGAAATCATCGAAGGTCGCATAGCCATCGCTCGTCCAGTGAAACTGGCTGCCCTGCCGGATGAGCCAGTCCGCCGCGCGGAAGGTCTCGCATTCATCCTCTGAAATGAAGGTGGCGTGGGTGGAGGATAGCCCATTTTGCTGCGTGACAGCTTCCAGCCCGGCAATGAGCGCAGGCCCTGCCGTGGGATCGCACAGCAACAGGCGCGGGCCGGGGACGGGAGAGAAGGGGGCTGCAATCTGCAGCTTGGGATAATAGCGGCCACCAGCGCGCTCCCAGGCATCCGCCCAGCCATGATCGAACACATATTCGCCCTGGCTATGGCTTTTGAGATAGGCGGGTGCGGCAGCCAGCAGATCGCCAGTCACATCGAGCACGGTGACAGGGGCAGGGGTCCAGCCTGTACCCGGCCCGACGCTGCCGGATTCTTCCAATATCGAGAGGAAATCGAAACTGACGAAAGGATTGTCCGCCCCGGCACAGGCATCCCATTGCGCCTTGCCCAAGGCGGTCACGGAGTCGGAAATCTGGATCGTACGCGTCTCGCTCATTCAGGCGCGCACCACAGAGCGTTGCGGCTTCAGATCGGGGGCGGATTGGATCGCGCGACTCACAGCTGGAACGTGGGGCATGGCAATGCAGATTGCCAGCCCCGCCGATCAGTTATTCTTACTTAACTGGTATGTTTTGTCAGACGCGGACGGCGACAATCGCGTCAATCTCGACAGAGGCATCCAGCGGCAGCACGGGCACGCTTACCGCGCTGCGGGCATGACGCCCCGCATCGCCGAAAATGCGGACCATCATTTCGGAGGCGCCATTAACGACCTTGGGCTGATCCGTGAATTCGGGCGTGCTGGCAACGAATGCACCGAGCTTCACAATGCGCTCGACGCGGCCCAGATCGCCATCCAGCGCTGCTTTCATCTGCGCAACCAGCATGAGCGCGCAACGCTCTGCTGCAGCCACGCCCCAAGCCAGGTCATGCTCAGCGCCGACCTTGCCGGTCATCAACACACCATCGGCTGTGAATGGCAACTGCCCGCTGATGTGAAGCAGGTTGCCCACCAAGACCGTGGATACATAGGCTGCAACCGGGAGGGCGGCGGTGGGGAGCGCAATGCCTTGCGCGGCGAGGTGCTGATCGATGCTGTTCATGGGCGGGAGCAACAGCATGCTCGGCGCACTGCGTCAAGCCTGTGCGGAGTGCCGCATAACCTCTTCATACTCGTCGATCCGCGAGGAAATCCACTTCTCGGCCATCGCCCAGTCATCAATCCGATCATGCGCCTCGCGTGCAACCTCCACATGAGGCGCCATTTCCGGCTCACCTACCAGATGCAGGCGCCAGCACTGCGGCGCATCCCGCGCGACGGAGGCATGATTCGTTGCGAGGTCATCGATGAAGAAAGTGATCGGCGGGCAGCGTTGCTGCATCAGCAGGCTGACGGCGGGCCCCTTGCCGCCACGATTGCCAACGACTGGATAGGGCAGGGCATGGCGGTGGATCTGCTCTGCGCGGGCCTGCGCCATCTCCGCGCCAATGTTTGTGAGGATCACGACGTCGGCGCGTTCGGCAAGCCGCGTCATCGCCTCCACCGCGCCGGGGATTGGCGTCTGCCGGTGCATCTCGGTCTTGAAGAAGCCGCCGAGCAATTCCCACACCATTGCCCGCTCGACGGCATCGCCGCTGGTCTTGTGACGCAGGGCGCGCTCGAAACCGCCGCTGAAATCGAAATGGATGCCGTGTTGCTCGTCCAACCAGGAACGAAACGGCACGACCATGTGCATCAACACTTCATCGCAATCGGTGATGATGAGCGGTCGGGTCATCGCGCCAGTCTCTCTCTCGCGGTGACGATCGCGGCAGGCCTTATGCCAAGCGCGTCGGCGCAGGCGAGCAGATCCGGTTCATGATTGATGACGAAATCCATGATCGCGCCGAGCGCAGCAGGATCGGAAAGGCTGGCACGGAGCGAATCAGGATCGAGGCCGGTGATGGAGAACATGCGCTCCACCCGTGCGACATCTGACAGGATCCAGCCGACGAGTTGAAGCGCAAGCGTCTGCGCCGTGGTTTCCTCCGCCGCGTGGATGAGATATTCGGAGCGCATTGCAGACTGCGCCGAGGATGGCGAGGTCTGTCGTTTATCTGTATCGTCCATCGGCATAAGGAATGTCCGTGTCAAAACGCGTGTTGGTTGTCGAGGACAATGAGCTCAATATGAAGCTCTTTTGTGACCTGCTCAGGGTGCATGGTCATGAGACCGATGCTGTGCGGGATGGGCGTGATGCCTTCGAGCGCGCGATTGCCTTCCGGCCAGACCTGATCATCACCGATATCCAACTGCCCCATGTGACGGGGCTGGACCTCATCACATCGTTTCGCGCCGACCCGGTGCTCGCCAATGTGCCGATCATGGCGGTCACGGCTTATGCAGGCGTTGGGGATGAAGACCGGATTCGCGCGGCAGGGGCCAGCGCTTATGTGTCCAAGCCAATATCGGTGATGCGGTTCATGGAGGTTGTGAACGGGTTGTTAGAGCCGGAGCCTGTGACCGGCTGAGGCGGGTCAATTTCCAGCTTCACATCAACAGATAAAGGCCCGGATCAGATCGACCCGAGCCCTTAAGGCAATCAAGCGATTGGCGATGCGCCGCGAAGCGCCTCGCCAAGGCGATTACTTGATCTTATGTTCCTTGAACTCGACATGCTTGCGCACGACGGGATCATATTTGCGGAAGTTCAGCTTCTCGGTCTGCGTGCGCGGGTTCTTCTTCGTGACGTAGTAGAAGCCCGTGTCAGCCGTGCTGACCAGCTTGATCTTGACTGTGGATGGCTTCGCCATGACCGTTTCCTCAACAGAACGCGCTACCAGCCTTGCGGAAAGCAAGGGAAGAACGCTGAAAATCTTACGAAAATAGATGCTGCCTCACGCAACACCCGTTCGGCGGCGGCCAATGCGGGAATCGGCAGCCCTTGTCAAGCTTTCGGCCATGACGCCGCGGCCTAATCGTCTCCTCGCCAACAGGCGTGGGTTGTCCCACAAAGGAAACGTGCCCTTAACCATCGCCGTGCAAGATGGCTGCGTCACGACACTGCCTCACCTTGCTGCCAGAGGAGTCGCGGTGCAGACCTGAAGGAGAGATGCGTGCGTCATGATGCGGCATTCATGGTTCGGAGCCAGTTGCTGAGCCGAATCGAATCATTGCAGGGCGGTTGCGCCCGGCTCTCCCTCGTCGCCTTGTGCGAGCAGCTTGAGGAGGTGCGCGGCTTTGCCCGTCGCCACGGCTTTGATGCGGTGGAAGGGCTGGCGAGCATGCTCGAATCGGTCGTCGCCTATAATGGGCATCGGCAGGTGGCTTTGACCTATCTCTCGCTGATGCGCGACGCGGCGCAGGACGATGTGATCGGTTCGCACAGCGCGCAAATGTATCGTGCTGCGGCGGCTCTGCGGGGATGCCGCTAGAAGCGAGACCCGCAAAATTGACGGATAAGCCTCTCATTGATCGCTTTGTTCGATCAATCTGTGCGGGGCTATCCATTCGCGAAATGGCATCACATCTGGCATAGAGCGTCATCGACGCGGCAGTGAGAGCTGCCGCACGGCCTTCTATTCAAGGAGATGACGACATGACCAACAGCGCACTCAACACGCCAACCGACCTCAGGAGCAATGCCGTGAAGGCGGTGGCCGATGCCCTCAACGGCCTGCTCGCAGACAGCTATGCGCTGTACCTCAAGACCAAGAATTTCCACTGGCACGTCTCCGGCCCGCATTTTCGCGATTATCATCTGATGTTCGACGAGCAGGCTGCGGAGATACTGGCGACGACGGACCTTATCGCCGAGCGCATCCGCAAGACCGGCGGCACGACGCTCCGCTCGATTGGCGACATTTCCCGCCGCCAGAAGATCAAGGATAATGATGCCGACTTCGTGACGCCAGCCGACATGCTGACCGAGCTGCGCAACGACAATCTTGCGCTGGTCGAATCGCTGCGGGCCGCCAAGGAGCTTGCCGGTGTGGCTGGCGACAATGCGACCGACGGCATCATCGATGACTGGACCGATCAGGCCGAGCAGCGCGCCTGGTTCCTCTTCGAGGCCGGTCGCGGCGCCTGAGGCCTGAGCCTGCAAGCCCCATAGCAAAAGGGCCGGGAAGCATCTGCTCCCGGCCCTTTTTCATGTCTCTAGCGCTAAACGCAAATCAGTCGTGCTTGGCTTCCAGGTTCACCGCAGCATATTTGCCGCGACGATCGACTTCGAGCTCGAAATCGAGACGATCACCTTCCTGAAGCGAAACCATGCCGGCGCGCTCGACGGCACTGATGTGCACGAATGCGTCTGGCTGGCCATCATCGCGCTGAATGAAGCCGAAGCCCTTCATCGCGTTGAAGAACTTCACAGTGCCGCTGGAACGCTCACCCGTCAGCTGACGGGCTGGACCACGCTCTTCGCGCTCTGCTGCCGGACGTTCCGTCACGGGCAGTGCTTCGCCTTCGATCACCAGATCGCTTGCGGAGATCTTACCGCCACGGTCGACCAGCGTGAACTTCAGCTGCTGTCCCTCAGCAAGGCCGGTCAGACCAGCCTGTTCGACGGCGCTGATGTGAACGAAAACGTCCTCACCGCCATCGTCACGAACGATGAAGCCGAAGCCCTTTTGTCCGTTGAAGAACTTTACAGTGCCGGAACCTTCGCCAACGACCTGCGCAGGCATGCCGCCGCCACGAGGAGCGCCGCCACCTGGGCCGCCGCGGAAACCACCGCCGCCGCCGCCAGCTGGGCGGAAACCGCCGCCGCCGCCACCGCCGCCGCCAAAGCGATCACCGCCGCCGCCGAAGCCGCCACGATCGCCATAATTGCCGCCGCCACCGCCGCCGCCGCCAAAACGATCACCACCACCACGGGGGGCGCCGAAACCGCCACCGCCGCCGAAGTC